>JAABVA010000119.1_pt1 | contig 98230 bp, 97 predicted proteins | sample 5560331 | NCBI WGS metagenome assembly JAABVA01 (sample SAMN12812661, study PRJNA571458) | rock metagenome | isolation source: Antarctica rocks | place: Antarctica: Victoria Land, Mt New Zealand sud | collected 2016-01-07
ATTCAGCGAAACTGAATGAAATAATCTTTGTCATGTCATTAAAGAAACTGAAGAAGAAGCTTTCAATAGTTTATCATAACTTTCTGAACGTTTTTGACAGAGAAAAGACAATTCAGTTGTCTTCACATCAATCATATGATCATAAGATTGAATTAAAAGATGAGAATCAATCTTCTAGAAGTTGATTGTATCTCATGTCAAGTCACAAGTTGCAGAAGATCAAGAAGTATCTAGAAAAGAACTTGAAGAAGAAGTTTATTACACTCAGCAAAGCTTCATTCACTTCGTCAATACTATTCATTGAAAAAAAAGATGATAGTCTTCGCTTTTGCGTGAATTATCGAAAACTGAATACTCTGATCAAAAGAAATCGTTATTCAATACTCTTGATAAACGAAGTACTCGCTTGAATTCAAGGCAGTAAATATCTGATTCAACTCAACATTATCATCGCGTTCAATAAGCTTCGCATGAGCATTGAAAGTGAGAATCTAATCACATTCATCACTTTCTTCAATGTTTACAAATATAGAGTAATGCTCTTTGAATTAATCAATGAATCAACATTCTTTCAGCACTATATCAATTGTTAGAGGCCAGCATAGAGCGAGTCATATGAGTGTAATGTAACGAGTATATAAATGCTAAGGAAGGAAAGTATCTAGAAGGGAAGAGTCGGCTATCTATATGACTCAGGAGAACATAAGCTAACCCTGAATAGGGTTGACCTCGGAACAATTCTATAGTCTAGCGACGAGCGACCGGCGATAGTCATCAACATAGTCATCAACATAGCTATCAACATAGATGCGTAGCTAGGATCGTAACATTACCCCTTCTCTTCAACGATTCATGTTCGCATGAATGTATTTCCTTAGCCTTGTGTAGAATCGAAATGCCTATTGTAGCAGGCTCACTATGCGAGGTAGAATGATGCCATTGTAGCAGGCTCACTAGTTGCACATGAACGTATGATCAGGTTCACTGATGAATAGGGCGATGAGAGTGAATAGACCATCGCATTGACCGTGCCATTGAAGCAGACTCACTAGTTGCACGTGAACATTTGACCAGATTCACTGATAGATAGGGCGATGTGGGTAGGTAGATCATCGCGTTGACGGAAGGCGCCTTTGTAGCAGGCTCACTATTTGCACGCGAACGAGTCGGCAGATCGATTCACTGGTTGGTAGAGCGATGTGGATAGCTGGGTCATCGCATTGACGGAAGGTGCCATTGAAGCAGGCTCACTAGTTGCACGTGAACTCGATGACGGGCCAGATTCACTGGTAGGTAGGGCGATGAGGGTGGGTAGGCCATCGCATTGAGGGTGCCGTTGAAGCAGGCTCACTGAGGTTTCGATATAGGAACAAGCTCAAAGGTTTGCTTGTTGCCGAAGGCATTATCGTGCCATTGTAGCAGGCTCACTAGTTGCACATGAACGGGTAGGCGGACCGGTTCACTGGTGGGTAGGGCGATGAGGATAGGTGGGTCATCGCATTGACGGTGGGTGCCATTGAAGCAGGCTCACTGTTGAGGTTTGCTCATCGAGGTAGAGACTTCACGCAGTCCTTGACTGACCTCTTTGATTGCTCTTTGGGGTAGAGGCTTCACGCAGTCATAGACTGGCCTCGTTTGATTGTTCAACAAATCCGAAGAATCCCTTGCGAATCTGAATGAACGATTAATCCGCTGATCTTTGATCTAGTCGGATGGTTCCGATCGTTTGTTTATACTCGCTGATCAGCGCACGAGTCCGAATCTTTTGTTTATCCTCGCTGAATCAGCTCACGAGGGGAGGAAGATGAGTGCTGCTGACGGTTGCAAGCCGGCTAGACCAAATGTCGATAGTGGGTTGAAGGGTCGACAGAAGCACTCGGGGATCGATGCAGATTATTTCACTTCGCCTGTAACGAAGGAGCATTTATATAATGTTAGAGGCCAGCATAGAGCGAGTCATATGAGTGTAATGTAACGAGTATATAAATGCTAAGAAAGGAAAGTATCTAGAAGGGAAGAGTCGGCTATCTATATGACTCAGGAGAACATAAGCTAACCCTGAATAGGGTTGACCTCGAAACAACCCTATAGCCTAGCGGCGAGCGGCCGGCGATAGTCATCAAAATAGCCATCAACATAGCTATCAACATAGATGCGTAGCTAGAATCGTAACATCAATAATGTGTTGTTTAACTGTCTGCATAAATTCTGTCAGATCTATCTGAATGATATTTTCATTTACAGTAAGATCTTGAAGAAACATAAAACTCATGTGAAAGAGATGCTAGACAAGCTTCGTGAAGTCGATCTGCAGATAGACATTGACAAGTGCGAATTCAAGATTCAGAAGATCTCGTTTTTAAAACTACTGATATTCATTAATGATCTACGAATGAATTCTTGAAAAGTAGATGTAATTCGAAGCTGAGAAGTGCTTTGATTATTGACTCATGTACAAATCTTCATTGACTTCTGCAATTTCTATCAACAATTCATAAAGAACTTCTCGAAGATTGCTCGATCTATGATAAAGCTGATTCAAAAAGATCATTCATTTGAATGAACAGAGATCTGTCAGACGATCTTTGAGAAACTGAAGTAACAGATGACAACAGCTTTCATTCTGAAGCATTTTGATTCAATCAGAGAAGTTATTCTGAAAATGAACTTCTTGAACTATGTTAACGACGAAGTATTGTTTCAGTATGATGATGAAGACATTCTACATTCAATGATCTTCTATAGCAAGAACATGATTTTTGCAGAATGTAACTACGAGATCTACGACAAAGAGTTTTTGACTATTATTTGATGCTTGAAGCACTGATGCTTCGAATTGAAATGTACTGATATTTTGATCAAGATCTTCATTGATCATCTGAATTTGAAGTACTTCATGATCATCAAGAAACTGATCAGATGACAGACTAGATGAACTGAGAAGTTATTCAAATATAACTTCAAGATCATATATCAGTCAGAAAAGCAGAATCTGAAAGCAGACGCGCTGATCAGAATGTCAGACGTCAAATCAGTTGAATCAAATAATGATTGAAAGCTATATCAGCATCAGATGCTATTATCAGCAAGCACATTTGAACTGCAATCAATAGAAGATGATCAAGATTTGACTCAGATATTACTCATATTTGACTCAGATTCAAAACAGAATTCGAAAGCTAATGAAGATTTAATCAAAGAGATGATTTCTATTCAGAATCAAATTATAGTCGAAAATCAAATGAATCAACAATGTATTGATATTCAAACAGTCATAGAACAGAACAGAAGAACTTGTCAAGATATGAGTCTAAACAATTGCAGAGTACTGAACGAAGTACTTTGAAAAAATGATAGACTGTGAGTTTCTCAGTCAATGATCACTCAATTGATAAGAGAAGCATATGATCTTTCGATCAATAATCACTCTGACATGAATTGAACGTTAGACTTGTTAAGATGATCATATTGCTGATTGAAGATGAGAATAACAATCAAACGCTACATTCAAAACTGTTACGTTTGTTGTAGATCAAAAGCATCAAAAGATTGAATCAATGAACTATTGAAGTCGTTGTCTATATCTGAACAACAATGACAAGACATATCATTGAATTTCATTATCAATTTATCGAAAAGTGATGAAAGCAACGCAATTCTGACAATGATAAATCGATTGTTTAAAGAACGTCACTATATACTCTGTTGATCAGATGATGAAGAAACTTTCGCTGAATAAACAGTCAAGCTGCTGCTGATATGAGTTTTCAGAACTCATGAGCTATCAAGATCAATAATGTTCAATAGAGATTTATAATTCATATTGATTGTCTGAAAGTCTTTATGTCTGAGACTCAACATTAAGATGAAACTATTCATCAACTATCACTCACAGATCAACAATCAAATGAAAAGAGCGAATCAGAATGTAGAATGATATCTACGAAGCTATTGCTCATACATGCAAGATGACTGATTCATCTGACTATCTATGACTGAATTCATCGATAACAATGCTATTTCGTCGTCAATTGAACAATCAGCGTTCTTTCTGAATAAGAGCTTTCACTCTCATATGAGCTTCAATTCGAATTCAACTGAATATGAGATCATTCGAACTAGAATTCAAGCGAACAAAGCAGAGAATATATTCAAACATATGAAATGATCATTAGCGTTGATCAAGCAAACATTAGTAAGAGTCAGAATCACAATGCAGAAACAGATTGATAAGCCTCGAAAGAAAATAATTTACAAGATAGATGACATGATGTTTCTGAATTCTAGAAACATTATGATCGCAAGATCATCAAAGAAGCTGAATGATAAGATGCTAGAATCTTTCAAGATTCTGACTGAGATTGAACATGCATATCAACTGAAACTGTCATTGACAATGAAGATTCATTCAGAGTTCATCTCAAATCTGCTACAACTGAATTTGAAAGACTCTCTGAAAGAACAACGAAATGAGTCATCTGATTCTATAGTGATAGATGACGAAAATAAATGAGAAGTGAAGAACATACTGAACTTCAGACACTACAGAAAACAACTGCAATATCGTGTCAATTGAAAGAGCTATGACATTGATTTACATTGATACAATGTTGATGAAAATGAGTTTGAAGACTGCATGAAAATTGTAAATGACTTTCATCAGAAGTATTTGAACAAGTCAAGTTAGAAATTGACTCAACAAGAATTGATCGATCGAACTGCAGTAATGAGAACATTACTAGATGAAGAAGAGAAATAATGTTGCAAGCATGCATCTCTGATACTTCTGATTAGTCTAACATAGACTAGTATAAAGCTGTGAGTAGAACTGTTGTTGACACGCTAGCAATCTAGCATGCCTTCGTGAGTAAAACTCACGTCGTGTTGCATCTTCTTTCTACTTCAGCTTTGAACTTCTAGTTAGAATACATTCATATGATTTGCTCTATGCAGACTCATAACAAAAATACGCGTCAATCGAACGCATAACACACGTCAAACAGTGCTTCAAACAATGCTTTCTACATGACTTTCTATCTCATTAGCTTCTTCCTTGCTTTTTCTATTTACACTTTCGTTTGCTTTCTCATCGCAAAGCTTCATTGAGTTCTTCATCTTATCTGTTTCGCATAAAAGAAAGAACTACATCAACTATTGTTATGAAGAAGAGCTTGAAATAATGATAACGAGTTCTCTACATCTCATTGACTTTCTCATTGACTTTCTCATTGACTTTTCCATTAACTTTCTCATTGACTTTCGATAGATCACATATGAAGCACTGAATAGATTACATATGAAGCACTGAGTAGATCACATATGAAGCACTGAATATATCACATATGAAGCACTGAGTAGATCACATATGAAGCACTGAATATATCACATATGAAGCACTGAGTAGATCACATATGAAGCACTGAATATGTCACATATGAAGCACTGAGTAGATCACATATGAAGCATTGAATATATCACATATGAAGCATTGAGTAGATCACATATGAAGCATTGAGTAGATCACATATGAAGCACTGAATAGATTACATATGAAGCACTGAGTAGATCACATATGAAGCACTGAATATATCACATATGAAGCACTGAGTAGATCACATATGAAGCACTGAATATGTCACATATGAAGCACTGAGTAGATCACATATGAAGCATTGAATATATCACATATGAAGCATTGAGTAGATCACATATGAAGCATTGAGTAGATCACATATGAAGCACTGAGTAGATCACATATGAAGCACTGAATACGTCACATATGAAGCATTGAATATACTACATATGAAGCACTGAGTAGATCACATATGAAACACTGAATATACTACATATGAAGCACTGAGTAGATCACATATGAAGCACTGAATATATCACATATGAAGCACTCGATACATCACATATGAAGCATTGAATATACTACATATGAAGCATTGAAAGAGCAGTGAAATTGATTTTACAAATCTGTTTCTTATTTTGCACTTTTAGAAGATTTGTCACTAATTTTGATGAGACTTTCAACAAATTCTAAAAAATAACACAGGTTTTGCAATCAACGATATCTAATTAAAAAGACGTAGTGCAAAGCAGTTTTCATCGAAAATGATGATCTTCTCGTCTATATAGTACTGAAATAGCGACTTATTCTGATCGTTGATTGTCAAGAATTTCATCACGTGACTTAACATCAAAACTTTTTCGATCTTGCACTATGTTTTTTTGCTGCGTTGACTCGTGCAAGTCGTTTTTTCTCGTTTAAACTGTCATCATTTCTTTTTTCTTTCACTTCAACTATTATTCTGATCTTTATGATTCATTGAAGTCGTTGTACATACATCAGATGATTGAAAATCATTTGATTGATGATTGAAATTTTCTTCATCTATTTATCTGTTTATTTGTACATATTTGCATCTGTTATTATCTTCATTGTACGCGTATATATCAATCTTTATCTCTTTTTATGATTCTTTTTCATGTCTCAATGCATTTGTACTCACTGTGCTCATAATCATTCACTTGATCAATTTGTTGAATCTAATTCTGCGCATGTATTAGTTCTTTGTTTATCTTGTTGTGTACATTCTGTGCAGACTTGAACTGTTATTGACTAATGATATACAGACAAAGAAATGATGATGACAATCATTACAGAATATTGATTCTAACGTTGTTCTCAATTTTACGCTTCAATTAAAATGAATTTGCATCGTTTCTGCACTATCGACGCGCTCTCTTTCATTGTCTTTACTACAATCTTTATCTTCTTTATCTTCTTCACATACTCGTTCTGTTTAATTTCGTTCGTCTTTCGCTGTCTTTTCATCATTGCATACAACTTCTTTGTTGATCTTTATAAATCTCTTAGACTTTATACAGTTCTTTCGACAGACAACATCTGCTTCTCGCTCAACTAACATTTCTTGCAATGCTTATTGAGAACTCATAGTCAATTATCAAGATGATGAACATACTTTAAAACTCTTTATGAAACGTTGTTTAAACTGTACAGCATTGCACTGAAAGTTCAAATCTGTTTTCAATTTATATTCATATATCATTTGTTGTTTTAAAGATGATGAACTGCTAAATTCTTTATCAGATTCTTCGTCTTTGATTAAAAGTTTTTTCAAAGATGATACAACTCAGTCAAAACATTTTCTAAATCACATTCAAGATTACAATCATGCATTGATCTTTACATCTTGCATGTACACTGCAAACAAACGTCTTACAAATCAACGTGAAATTCAAGTATTTATTGTACATGATGAGTTGTATCATTTGCAAAGATCTTTACATTCAACTGTTCAAGAATTATCATGCTTTGCACAGCTTTACTTTTATGATTCTGCTCAGATGATCACTATGCGCTTGACTCAAAGTCTCACTCTTCACGAAAGTCTTTTAAGACAGCTGAACAAGATGATATAAGCATGTGACAATTCATTTATTGACATGTACAAGTTTGCATGAGAACAGCTTGAAACTGCTCAACAGAGTACAAATTCTATGCATGTTGTTTTAAATTTGCAACTTAAGTTGATAGTAAAACGTGACTTTGATCAATGATGTACAACTTTACTTATGATCAGTGAAGTTGCTGTGTTTATTTCAGATGAGTATAATAAGATTGAATATTAAGATATTGTTTTTGCGAAGTGTACAGCTGTCGATGAAGAATCGCGATTTCATCGTATTAATCATGATAACGTTGCATACTTTTCTTTACATTATGTACTATTCTTTTCTGAAGATAAATTGAGTTGACACTGAGCACTTCGATTGCATAACGATGATCACTCACGCATAAAGACTCATTACAGTCGACGTGCATGACTGTGATATCATCTCTTCAAAAGATCAGATCAGTACTCTGTTGTACAGAAAGATCAACAATTATTTCAGCAATATATTGTTGATTGTTTTGCAATTATTGATCAAAGTCAATTGAAATTTCCTTGATATAATCAAAAGATTATTCACGCAGATCTTTACAAAGATCTTGTAAATGCAATTATTAAAAAGAATGATGATTCTGAGCTTATAGATCATCGAATTATACTGTCATCAAGCTACACAGAGAAAAACAGATGAATGCAACAGCTGTATCAGAATTTCATGATCATTGCTCGTTATTTTGAAAAGTCTATCATGTTTGTAACATGTACTGCAAACTCACACTGATTTAAAATTATTGCTGCATTTAAATTGAATCAGAAAGTCGAGAATTGATTAAATATAATCACATGAGTCTTTCATGAGAAGATAAAGACTTTATTGCAGAATCTTAAAACTCAGTACAATCAATATCTTGACATCGTATGAACTATTGAGTATCAGAAACGCGATTTATCTCATATATATATCTTACTGTTTCTGCATCGAAAGAATAACTTTCTTGAATGAGTTTGCATGAATGAACTGATCTGTGCAGAGTTTTCGAATCTCAATATTGATCTGAATGAATCTTTACAACGCATTATTAAGAATCAATTGACGCATGATTCTTGCGACGTTTGAAATTCTTCTGCGTCGTGCATGAAAGATAATTCAAAAGATTCTGAATGAGTCTGTGAAAAAAAGTTCTCAAAGTCATATCAAATTGAAATCATGATTCAGCTCAATGACTATTCTTTGTACAAAAGATGTCAGAATGATCGTATTTGAATGAAACATGTAAACGATAGAGATGTTTATCTGAATAATACATGAGTAATGTCATACAATTCTTATCTGACTTGTAAGTATAATGCGCATATTAATGTCAAAATTTGCGAATCTATACAGATCATTAAGTACATTCACAAATATGTGTACAAAGAAGAAGATCAAACAATCATGAAATTAAAGAATAATTTAAATGAGATCATACATCACTTGAATGATCATTATATCTTTTTGAATCAGACTGCGTGAAATCTGTTCAAGTTTTGCAGTCATATCGAGAATTCTTTCATTACGCGATTGATCATGCATCTTTCTGATGAGCAATCGATGTATTTTTCAAAGAATGTCACAGTGAAACAGATACAAATCATTCTGAACGAGATTGAAACAACGCTTACTGCGTGATTTTGATATAATCAACAACATTCAAATGAACGTGCGCTTTTATATTAAGAGTTTTCAACTCATTATGTTTATCAGTTGAAAAAAGAACAACGACGCTGAACATTGAGATAATGAGATACGACAATTGATTGTATGTATTATTTCATCTCGATGCAGAGAGAAAAACATTATTTACAACTTCTTTTAATGATTGTACAAGATGCTCAAAGCTTTGATGATATACGCACTGTTGACAAAGTACTGCATCTCACTTATCGCTTCATCTGTACTGCTCTGCGTCTGCTTGAAGATGATGACGAGTGAGTTAGTTGTTTCATTGAAGTCGTACATTTCTCTATAAGTTCATCTTTACGAAGTTTGTTCATGATTGCTCTGATGCACAGTGATCTTGCAAATTTATGTGCATTATGAAACAGATTTCATGTCGTTCGCAATAATTTATCTCGTCATATACATGAATTTTCTTTCATATCAATTGATTTCAAGAATTCACATCTTGATTATGAATTATATCTGATTGCAAAGATGCTGCAACGACATGATAAGACTCTTGCAGATTTCAGTCTGTCTGCATCAATCTTGAATTGATTCAATAATATTGTTTCTTTTTTGATTTTCACAGAACTTGAGTATGATCAGATTGAATAGATCAGATTAAAAGATGCAAAGATTGCTCAATTAAATGAGAAACAACATTAAGTCTTTAACAGTATTATTTCAATCATTACAGACTCGCTCAAGACTGCACATTTTTTCATTCATGACTTTGCAGACATTGAAAAGATGTTTCTATATGAATGTCTGTATCATCACTTTCGAGCGTAAACAAAGATCATTCTGTGCATGATCTTTACAAGCATTGCAGCTCAGTTACTGTCTGATGAAAGAACATCACATTCTCATTTCAAGATTTCTATTGTTTATCATGATACATTTATCTGTTTCATCATTGCATACTCAGAGCTTGTTAATTTACTGAAACGTACGATCTTAATCATATGAAATGAGATTTCTATGCAGCACAAGCACAACTTCATGATCATCAATGCATCTTTGTGTGACATTCTGCAGTTCAGCAATGTATTTGATGAAATATTTGCAATTCTTGATGAGAACTTTGCACAAATCACTCTCATGATTTCACAAGAAAATCAATCAGCGCAGATCAATGTCAGCATTCGCAGCTTCTGAATCTGAAATCATTTAACTGTGCTGAAACTGCATCAAAACATACAAATTCGATTAAGTCTGAACAATCAGCAATTTGTCGAGTGAATCAATTGTATGTCATATGATTTCAATTTATATGATGTCAGATCTTTATCATTCATGATCATCAATTATTATGAAACATCGCGATCGTTTATTAATCATATATATTCTTTGCACAATCTTGCACAAGCTCATACATCTTTGAATTTCTTCAAGAGCAAAACTATACTATGTTTTCACAACGACTTCGTTAATCTGTTAAATCAACAGATCATGAACAACTTTCTTGAGTTTGCATGACTGTTCACGTCAATTGATATGATTGAAAACAATGATGTCAAGAAGATTGAGAATATCAATATGAAGTATTTGCAGACTCTTGAACTCTCTGAATTTCTCTTATCACAGATGTATCTCAAGATAGAAACTTCAATTATATTACTACATAATCTGCATTTACATGAGAAAATGTGTAATGATACTTGATTGATTATTACACATCTGCATTAAGATTGTATTGAAGATCACATCTTGAAGAATGAGTTTAATAAAAACATATGATTGATTTTGAGAATTAAGTTAATCAGTAAGAAAGACGACTATTCATGAGTTTTATCGCGCAAGCAGTTTTCTATTCATCTCTGCTTCGCAATGACAATTAACAAGTTGCAAGAATAGTTGCTGTTGATTGTAAATATAAATCTTTCTTTGTTCTGTTTCAGTCATGATCAGTTATATATTGCATTGTTTAAAGTCATAAATGTATGAAGATTATCAATTTTGTTTCATTCTTTTAAGAATCAATGTACTGATAATGTAGTTTATTCAAAGATTTTGTTGTTATAAATGTGATTGAACTGTAGTTTTGAGTTCTGTATTTAAAGTTAAATCACTGTTACGTTGAATTCATTTTTTTACAGCTCAGCATTGATTACATTACATCACAGCACAAGTAATTACAAATTTGTATGCTCTTTGCATCAAGCTTTTTGACTAACTACAGAGCTTTATGAGCTAGCTACTGCTGCGCATTGACGCAATCATCTGCACAGATTCTTACTACTCATCTTCAAAGTCGTACTTCTTCTCAAGACTTTCAAATAGAACTTCTATCATATGTAAAGCTTCTGCGATGATTAATACTTGATTTGCAAGAAGATCATACACATCGAAAAGTTGTCTGAATAGATTGAAGATCGAGCTGAATTCATCATTGTTGAATTCAGATGTCTTATGCTTTTTCGCAAAGATTATACAGATTAGTAAAGTCTTTTCATCATTGATATGAGTTCTTACTGCTTAATTTGAATTTCATGCAATCATGTGCATTTTTGAACTTGCTTTTTTTGAACATCTTCTCTTTGATACATTTGCTCTCTGCTTTAATCATGTCTGTACAGATTAGTACATTATCAAACTTATTTGTACAAAGATTGTACATATTTGATACAAGACTGCATTGATCAATTCTCTTTTCTGATGTCAAGCATGAAGCATATATTCTTTGACACAGCTTGAAGAAGAATCAACAGAAACGAAACATGTCAAAATCGTTGATGCATGACTTACATGCATTCATTCTTTTATGAAACAGTTTGACATGACTCTGCAAGATTATGCTCTGAGAGATATACTTTTGCTTTCAATTCTGTACAGATTAACAATATTCAATGCACTTCAATATATATCTGTACATACATATAACTCGACATTTTTGTTTGCTCAGTTACTTCGCAGATTGATATCTTGCAATAATGACTGTGCTGTAAGCTGTACAGTCTTGATTGAGCAGAATGATTCTGCACATTTCTGTTCAATTCTTACAAGAACTTCATGCTTCTCACTCGTAAACAGTCTCATCTTGATATCGACGTAAGAAGTAAGTGTGTATGAGTTGTTATCGCTTTCAGTGAGAGCTTCAACGTCTGAGACATCATTATGAGTCATTTGCACAATTGTACAGATTTGTAATGTTAGAGTATGATTATGAAAGAATTTGTTCAGTTGTAAACTTTTCTAGAAAACTCGTATTAATTAGTAAAGCTGTGCACATCTTGATACAAATCAGTTCTAAGAGTTGAAAAGACATGAAACTGTCTGCGCAATACAGCACAGAATCAATAAAGATGAACTATATGTTTAATCAGATGTATAAAGACTTAAACAGAATGAGAGAAGTTAGCATTTGATCTGAATAGATCAATACATTTTTATACATTTTTACAAAGTCTTCTAAAATTTAAAAGTCAAGAAAATCTTTGAAAGTTTCAAAGCTGTAGAAAGCAAAGCTCTGCAATTACTGTTAACTGTCTTGAAACTTTCACGTAAGAACTGTACAATTCAGTACAGTACTAGAAAAGAAAGAAAAACACTTGCACAAAAGCTGCAAGCTTGAGTGATCATTAGTACATAGTGATACATAGAAGCAAAGATCTGTACAAAGATATTATTACATGTCTGTACAGATAGATCTGTAAGAACTTATCAAAAGAGTTGTTGTAAAAGTTACGTTTGAAAGATGTAATAGAAACAAACTTATGTTCAAAGTCAATCTCATGATTTATTTCAGCAATTGCAGCAATCTTAAATTCATTGCAAATGATCGTACTGAACAATACATCACAGTACTGATCACATGAATGTCAATACTTTTTCATACATGCTATTTACTACTTACTAAGCGTAAAGACAATTTTCATCGAAAATGATGACTCTCTCGTCTATATAATACTGAAGCAAAAGTGTATTCTGATCGTTGATTGTCAAGAATTTCATCACGTGACTCAACATTAAAACTTTTTCGATCTTGCACTATGTTTTTTCGCTGCGTTGACTCGTGCAAGTCGTTTTTTCTCATTTAAACTATCATCATTTCTTTTTCTTTTGCTTCAATTATCATTCTGATTTTTACAGTTCATTGAAGTCGTTACATCAGATGATTGAAAATCATCTGATCGAACTGAAAATTTTCATCTTGTACATATCTGCATGCTTTCATTACTTATCTGCATTTACATTATTTACATTGTACGCGATTTATCTCAATCTTTGACTCTTTTTATGATTCTTTTTCATGTCTCAATGCATCTGTACTCGCTGTGCTCATAATCATCTCATTCATGAATTCTTCAATTTTAATTCAATGTATGTTTTGAATCTTTGTTCATCTCTGTTTATCGATTTATCTGTTTATTCATACACATTGTATGCTTCGTACATGCTTCATAGCATATGCTAATTAGTTCAATAGAAAGCACTCTTCATGACTTAATATCAAACTTTCTATCAAACTTTCTATTGAACTCTCTATCAAACTCTTTATCAAACTCTTTATTAAACTTTCTATCAAACTCTTTATCAAACTCTCTATCAAACTCTTTATTGAACTCTCTATCAAACTTTCTATCAAACTTTCTATCAAACTTTCTATCAAACTCTTTATTAAACTTTCTATTAAACTCTTTATTGAACTCTCTATCAAGCTTATCTGTACATACTGTATGCTTTGTACATGCTAATTAGCTCGATAGAAAGCATTCTTCATGACTCGATATCAAACTCTCTATCAAACTTTCTATTAAATTGTTATGAAAAAGAGCTTGAAATAATGATAACGAATTCTCTACATCTCATTGACTTTCTCATTGACTTTCGATACATTACATATGAAGCACTGAATATACTACATATGAAGCACTGAATATATCACATACGAAGCATTGAATATACTACATATGAAGCATTGAAAAAGCAGTAAAATTGATTTTACAAATTTGTTTCTTATTTTGCACTTTTAGAAGATTCGTCACTAAATTTGATGAAACTTTCGACAATTTCTAAAAAACGACACAGATTTTGCAATCAACGATATCTAATTAAAAAGACGTAGTGCAAAGCAGTTTTCATCGAAAATAACGATTCTCTCGTTTATATAATACTGAAATAGCGACTTATTCTGATTATTGATTGTCAAGAATTTCATTCAATAACTCAACATCAAAACTTTTTCAATCTTGCACTATGTTTTTCGCTGCGTCGACTCGTGCAAGTCATTTTCTTTCGTTTAAACTGTCATCATTTCTTTTTCTTTTGCTTCAACTATCATTCTGATTTTTACAGTTCATTGAAGTCGTTGTATGAACATCAAATAATTGAAATCATCTGATTAATGATTGAAATTTCATTGATGTGTTTATCTGTTTACTCGTACATATCTGCATCTGTCGTTATCTTCATTGTATGCATATATATTAATATCAATCTTTATCTCTTTTTATGATTCTTTTTCATGTCTCAATGCATCTGTACTCGCTGTGCTCATAATCATCTCATTCATAAATTTGTTGATTCTAATTCAACGTGTGTTTTGAATCTTTGTTCATCTTTGTTTATTGATTTATCTGTTTATTTATACACACTGTATGCTTCGTACATGCTTCATAGCACATGCTAATTAGTTCAATAGAAAGCACTCTTCATGACTCGATATCAAACGCTTTATCAAACTTTCTATCAAACGCTCATCAAACTCTTTATCAAACTCTCTATCAAACATGCTAATTAACTCAATAGAAAGCACTCTTCATGACTCGATATCAAACACTCTATCAAACTTTCTATCAAACTCTCTATCAAACTCTTTATTAAATGCTTTATTAAACTCTTTATTGAATTTTCTACCAAACTCTCTACCAAACTCTCTATCAAACGCTTTATCGAATTCTCTATCAAACGCTCTATCAAACGCTTTATCAAACTCTTTATCAAAATTTCTATCAAACTTTCTATCAAACTTTCTATCAAACTCTCTATCAAACTTTCTATCAAACTTTCTGTCAAACTTTCTATCAAGCTTTCTATCAAACACTCTACATGACTTTCTTCATGACTTTCTTCATGACTCTCTTCATGACTCTCTACCAAAGTTACTGCATGCTTCAAAACACACGTCGATCAAATGCATAACATACGTCAAACAGTGCTTCAAACAAAGCTTTCTACATGACTTTCTATCTCATTAGCTTCTTCATTACTTTTTCTATTTACACTCTCGTTTGCTTTCTCATTGCAAAGCTTCATTGAGTTCTTCGTCTTATTTGTTTTGCATAGAAGAAAGAATTACATCAATCATTGTTATGAAGAAGAGCTTGAAATAATGATAACGAGTTCTTTACTTCTCATTGACTTTCTCATTAACTTTCTCATTGACTTTCTCATTGACTTTCTCATTGACTTTCTCATTGACTTTCGATAGATTACATATGAAGCACTGAGTAGATCACATAAAAAGCACTGAATATATTGCATATGAAGCACTGAATATATTGCATATGAAGTACTGAGTACATCACATATGAAGCACTGAATATATTGCATATGAAGTACTGAGTACATCACATATGAAGCACTGAGTACGTTACATATGAAGCATTGAATATATTGCATATGAAGCACTGAATACGTTACATATGAAGCACTGAATATATCACATGTGAAGCACTAAGTACGTCACATATGAAGCACTGAATATATCACATATGAAGCACTGAATACATCACATACTCGTATGCATGAAGTTTTTACGCACACTGAGTTTTCGCGCACTCTAACTAGAAAGATTAGTTACAGATAGTATTTCAAGACACGCTAAACCTCGAAATACTATCTGATATCTCGAGATACTATTTGTAACTAATCTTTCTAGTTAGAGTGCGCGAAAACTCAGTGTGCGTGAAAATCTCATGCATACGAGTATGAAGCACTGAATAGATCACATATGAGACACTGAGTAGATCACATGTGAAGCATGTATAAAGCACTGTATAACATTTATAAAGCTCTGTATGACATTCAGATCATGTACGAAGTGCGATGTAATTGATTCTACTGATTTCTACAAATTTTGCACTATTTGTGCATAATTAATAAAACGTAGTGCAAAGCAATTTTTATCGAAAATGATGATTCTCTCGTTATCAAAGTACTATTTAAAAATTATTAAATTAATATAATAGTATTATTTTTTAGTTAATTTAAGGGAATCAATATTTGCACACTCAGTTTTCATACATATGTAAACACTCATTTCAATTAGAATTACCTAGTTATTGATATCTCGATCATTTAGAAATATCTTTATTTGTATGAGTGTTTCATCAAGAATTAAGTATCTGCAGACAATCTTCATTCTATTTATCGCGTTACACATACAACATTTAACATATCTAAGATATCTTAGCGAACTAACATCAAAGCTTTTTACGATTTAAGATCAACTCAGCAGTGAAACATGTCAAGCAGTCAAAACAACTGTGAACAAATCATAAAAAAACGCTTAAACTCGTAATCAAATGATAATTCTATGAGATCAACTGTTCATGTTAGTGAATTGATCTTAAATCGTTGAAATCTACTATCTTGATCTGCTAAGATATTATCACTGATAAACAAATCGAAATTGTGAAAGCTAATCACTTCGACGTAAGCTTTCAAATTGATTGTTTGACTGTTGTTTGATCATCTAGCTGACAGAGCTAGATGAGCTTTTGCTGTTTGATCATCTAGCTGAACGAGCTAGGTAGGCTTTGGTCTATGTATGTGGAAGCTGGTCACTTCGACGTGGGCTTCCGTTCGCTGTTTGACCATATGGTCATCTAGCCACGTGGGCTTGTTATTTGTGAGCATCGGGACGCGACGCTCGGTCTCAATCGACATGTCGATTTGTCTGTTTGATAACCTCTAGGCTCTTCTGTAACTAGACAGAAGGTTCGTAGCCAGCACCGCGTACAGGTGGGTTCCATCGCTGGCCGATAGTACCGTGTTTCATAGCCTTAGGCTACATGAGCCCGTAAAAGTTAAAGGGAAAAACAGAAGGAAAAAACAGCGCTACAGTGCTACTATTTAGGTAGATAGCACCGTGTCTCATAGTCTTAGGCTGCATAAGCACGTAAAATTTGAAGAAGAAAAAAGAACTTTGAAAACTTTTTTATAATATTATCTTTATCTTTTATCTTTTATCTTTTATGAGTAAAAATAAAGACACATATTGTAATTCAAGTAGAATTTTGTTTATAACCTGTTATTAATTATCTTTAATAATAATTATTTTGCTTCACTTGTTGAGTAACAATAATTGTATGTTATAAAGATTGAAATTATTTAAGAGCTAGCGTTAGGAAATTGATACATATGCATCGAGAACTGCTTCTTGATATTGAAGCGTTCGTCAAGGCGTTGAGCTCTGTATCTGTGAGATTGTCAAAGCTGCAATGCCTCGAGTAGCTGAGCTTCTTCTGCGATGGAGTTGCGGTGTGCGGCGCGGACCAGTTCAGCTATGGTGGCTGCCGATGGCCAAGGAACCCCCGAGTATATCAGGAAGACCATGTAAGGCCGGTTGCCTCCAAGTGTAAAGGAACATCGACAAACGGTAGTATTTGCTTACTACGTATCGTGAAGGTGCCTTGAATCTTCTTCGTGATCTGTGGTATAGCGGGGATGGTTAGTTTCAAGACCATTGACCAAAGATTAAAAAGGTCAGTGCACTAAGATGCGGCCGTAAGTCTGCAAAACGACGACGGCTTGGTAAAATTGCCTGAGCTGTCTTTTCAGCAGTGTGTAGGTCTTAAGACCTCTTTTGGGCAAGCCCGCGAAGCGTTTATGACCGAAGACTTTTCGAAAATCGAAACGCAACGAAGGCCTACGTCTTTTCCACCGTACTTCGTACGATGAGGGAGAGCTGACTCAGAATATCCCCTCGAGGGGTTATTGATTCATCAGTTCTCAGTAGCATCCTACCCCTGGTTCTTGGAGGGAAACTTCCGAGCTTGACGGGGAGGTCTTTGGCGGTGAGCTGGAACCTGTAATTGGAAAAAGGGGCTGTGCGCACAGGGGAACCTGCATGATACGCTTGCATGCCCTGCATCACAAGTGATATCTTTTGGTTGTCTAATGCAGAAAACTCATACAATTGCCGCTTAAACCTCTGCGTGCTAATATAGCAAATGTCGATATAGTACAACACACAAACGTGCAGGTGTCACTCAAACCCGTCGTCATTCGGTTGCCCATTGTTATGAAGTATGCCCGATAAGCTAAGCCTCTGAATGCCCAGATCATGAAAGTCTCGTGAAACAGTCCTTTCCAAGCCTGACGATAGACGGGCAATCGAATCAAGGTGTTCGCTCTCATCGCCTGTTATCGAATTGTTCTGAAATTTGTAAGTCATTCTGTCTGAGTATTCCGGCCAGGGAACCTGGTTCATAGCGTCTACCTGTTGCTCCAAATGATTCCAAAACGCTTGCATACTTGGAAACGGCACACTGCCACCCTGAGAAGCGGAATCCGCGCCATAAGAAACCCTGGCCTCTTGCAGTCGTCGTTGTGTACGACCAAGAATCCCGAGCCTGGTCCAACTCGCTGCGGACATAAGACTCCAGAATGCAGTCTGTCTGGTGTGAGATCCCAATCCAAGCAGACCCGCCCCTTTACGAGACCTGTAGCAGTCTGCCATGCGCTCTGTGAGGAAAGCTTGGCCGAAGGAGCTCAAGACACCAAGTTCAAGCAATTTACCACCCCACCTTGCAGCATCTTGTGCAGCGGTCGAACCACGACTTCTGAGGAGCTCCATTGCAACTGTAATGCATCGTATGACACCATGGGGCATTGAGGATCTGGTTAGATATGAATATAACGCAGCTTCGAGAAGCTGGTCAACAGTGTCTGACCTTGATCTCAAACTCATTGATTGTGGTATTAACAAGAAACTGATTGCTGCCATCTCGTTCGCCGCTGCATGGTACTTCCAGGCTTTGTCGTTGCCGAAGTCTGTCCGTAGAATCTCATAGGTACTGTAAGCCAGTTTCCAGTCTCGTAGCATGAAAGCGTAATCGGCAAGCTGCCGCATGGTCGCCTCAGGGGTTTCTGGTGGGTAGAAGCCTCTTACAGGATCATAACTGCTTCCAGATGGGTTTAGACCTCCACCAACAGAAACCGTGCCTCTTCCAGACCCAAACCCGGTCCAGCGTTTTGACAAAGACATGAAACGTCCGCTAATACCACGCCGTCTAGAAGCCACTTGGTCATTCCAAGTCACAACCCGACCTTCCATGAATGGAATAATGGATTGAGTCACCATTTCCCGGAGAAAACCTTTGATGGCGGTCGAATCAGAATCAAGGATGTACCTTTCTAAAATTCCAACACTATCGGTACGATCTGAAAAGATTAGAGCCGAATCAACATCAGTGAACCAAGAACATACCTCTCATCTGAATCTGAGCCAATTCTTCTTCTGCGGAGAGCCAGTCACACGGAGGGACTGGGATGCTGTCATCATCCGTCTGGATGCATTCGGAACTTCTAAGCCGAAGAAGGTGGCAGTTGAGTCCGAAATGTCGTTTCATCAGATCGAAAAGTGCAGTGGATTTGGTAATATCATCTTTTTCTTCGTCGTGGATAAGAACATAGTACCGTAGATAATCGCTGCCAAGCCATGCAGGCGTACTATTACCACTGCGACGAGTGTTCGCATACAGTTGACGAAGGGCTTCTATAGGTCCTGGGCTATGTGAGCTGACCGCAATGACACACGCAACAGGATGTGAGAATGTCTCGTAGGGGACTAAGGGCATGCTTGACAAGAGCTTTCGAAGGTAAAGTGAATAGACTGAAGATGTTCCACATGGTTGCCTTTGCGAATTGTCTTCGGATCCACGATGACCATTCAGTTGGTTGAACGACTGGATATCTTCTGATCTGAGTTGGTGCTCTACAATCGTATCAATAGGCGCGGCCAATTCGTGATCATACTTCGGGATTCGCTGGCCGGAATCATACTGGGAGCCGTTGGCTTGCACAATGGCTTCCCCGTGGAAGGGTGATCCGCTTGAATGTTGCTTTTCTGGGTGCTGCACAGATTCAAATTCGATAAATCTTATACCGAAATCTTCCCACCCTCTGCTGGAACCCACGCTGTCCCGTACAACGACCTTACCTTGTATTCGTTCCCCGAAAGGCCTCAACAATCCCTTGAACCCCTCATTGAACCCTTTGCACTTAATGAAGGTTTCGGCATCCGCCGACGCATATACTGCAATGCGGGGCGCGAATGACCTCAATATAATCTGCCGAGGGTCTTCATCGCCATCACGGAGCATCACGGAGGAGAATGACCTAGCACTGATGCTTGGTGAACGCTCATAATCATGCAAACGGGGTCGATGCGGTGATCTAGACTCCGGCTGAGACAGTTCAGGTGTAGAGGAGGATATTTCTGGGCGCCCACGGGTCCTTGAGCTTTCCATATCTGATAAATTACTTGCTGAATGTGATTGCGGCAGCATGTGGGACCGTTCCGTCGCTTTAGGCGGCGGAAAGGCTTTGAGCGGCGCATTTCCTATGCCTGAAGATTGTGTCATGGATATCTACAATGGAAAATGTACAGTCACTCCAGCATCTTGAAGACTTTCCGACAGCTTGAAATAAGGTGATATGGCGTTGAGTGGGCGCTGAAAGTAACAGAGTATATCGTGGTATTCTGCAGAGAACGCCAGGCATCCTGCATTAGAACTTCATCTTGAGAGTTCTTTTGATTGTTTCGGCTAACTGCTGCTTCGGTAATCATAGAAAACCACGAGGACCGTAAATTATCAATTTGAAGGAGAGTAGGATAGCAGGGCATACCTTACCCACGATGAAAACCGTTCGCTTCCGCCTGACGTCTAGACGTGGTACATATATAGTTTGCAGCCAGCAATAAGCGGTTCTCGCTTAATTTTAGTGGTGGAATCTGGTGAGGAGCGCTTACTGCTGGCTGCAAAGTAAAAGGCCGCTTGTTAGAATATTGTTTATTGACTTTTGACGCCGGCTGGTGCGAGTATGTACCTTGCCCTTTATCTGCGGACGTAGCTTAAATCCGTACACAGCAAGTTAGTACGTTTACATTGTCAGGTAGTTCTTTCTTGCTTGCTGTACCATCAGCAAGACTCAGCGCAGCATGGGTGAGCTCTTAGAATCCATACTGAATCAGGGAGAAGACTTTAGCAGGTCAGGTTTCTCTTTTGACAGCTTGAACCCAACTAACGATGCAAAAAGAGCACGCTTGCCGTCGCTGTACTCCGACTTTACACTTCAACGGCATACCAATCCTGATGGATATGCTGCTAATGTGGCAGCATGGGAAAGAGCTCTACAGAAAGCCGCCAAAGCCGGGCTAATCCCTACGCCTGGTGATATGCACGACACATTATCCATAAGGACAGGTGAAGATCTCTTGCGGTCTCTGGAGACTAAGGAGTGGGGCAGGCCGCTCGCCTTAGAGAGGGTCATTGTAGGCAAACGCCTCTCATCAGCTTGTCTCTAAATTGTCATCTAAACAGTCGGTTTGTAGGACGAAGCGATTAACACGCGGCACATGATACCTTTCCAGGAGTTCCTGGATTCTCCAACCAGCATTTATAATCCGAAATGGGCACCTTGGCTTCTCTCTTGGTGTTTACAGCAGCTGGGCTTTAGTAAAAGGGCATCCGCAAATGGATCGCTAAGGAATGCACGTATTGTCATGCTGCCAAACGTGGAAGTACGCTCATGGTTCCACCTTAAATGAACTACCACTCACGTACGATCTAGGAGGCTGCTACCAAGGTTATATCAAGGATGTCATTCAAAAGCAATCTGGTTGATCGGATACATCCATTAGAAGCATTCCGCAAGGAAGCAGCCCATGCAATCAACATCACAGATGGGCTGACCGACGGTGACCTCAACATCATCATCATCTATCTAGCACGAGACAGGAGGCAAATAGTTTTTGATCGCGAGGCAAGTTCACTTCGCACTTCATTGGAACAAGGCTAATACGATCCTTCCAGACTATCAAGTTTAAGGGTCCGGGAGAGGAGTCTTTAACGATATCGAGTCACGATAGAACTATAGCGTCTCTCAAATCTCTAATCGCTGACGTGAAGCAGCAGATTGCCTCGATTGCAACGAAGGTTAACAGTTTATCAAAGAACGCGCAAGAAGCAGTACTTCTAAAGAATCGTGTGTCTGCGCTGGCCGCGCTTCGATCAAGAAAGGCAGCTGAGGCCACTTTAGCGCAGAGGCTGGACACTTTATCACAACTCGAAGGGGTCTATGATAAGATCGAGCAAGCTGTAGATCAAGTCACGCTGGTTCGTGTGATGGAAGCGAGCACCGGAGTTCTCCGAAGTCTGCATGCGGAGGTGGATGGGGTTGTTAGCGTGGAGAACGTCATGGAAAATCTTAGGGATGAGATGGACAAAGTTGATGATATCGGTAACGCTATCGAGGTAGCTGGACAAGGAGATGCCGCCATTGACGAAAGTGCTATCGATAACGAGTTGGAGGCTTTAGTCCGGCAGAGTCAGCTCGAGAACGAAGAGAAGGAAGCATTTCGCACACGGCAAAGGCTTGCCACTGTTGAGGTTCCGGAGGATGCAAACGAAGCTGCTCAACTTCTTGACAAGCAAAAGAATATCAAAGAAAGACGGCCAGCAATATTGGCGCCCAGCAGTGCTGATACTTCAGCTGTCGACCCTTTGGATCGCATCTCCTTGGACGAGATTCAAGCCCCCAAAATAGAGAATAGCCAAGCACAGACTAAAATGGCCGAGTCATTACCCAGTGGCGTTGCCGGAGGCTGAACAAACTGCAGCTGACTTTGTCCAACCTATAACCTACGTGGTCTTACCGCAAGATATAGAAAATGCGGTCTCCTGCATTACCCGGTCATCCTATCAGCACTCCAATACCGGCTGTCTCGACTGGGTATACCTGTGTATTTCCATGCACTCAACCCAATGGAATCTGCAAGCGGATGGGATAGTTGTAGCCTAGCAGGCGGCTGACGCGGGACTTCCATATCTCCTTGCTACAAAAGCAATTCGCTGTCTCTCAATCCTCAAGGTCAACAACTGTGTCCCACGATTGCCGAACACCCACGCCACTACTTGGATTGTTGTTTTGTAAATGCGAATCCTGAACAACAGATCCATTGGACGAAGGTTTTGCTGACTGATGTTGAGAATCATTGGAGATATCGATACCTCGTGCGTTGAAGTTCTGGGACTGATCTGGGTGAGAGTGATCAGAATTGGGAGGGTCGTTCGTGGTTACAGCTGTCTTCGTATTTGAATCATCACTACACACAGTTCTCGGCCGGGCTTGACTTATGAGTCTCAGGAAGTCATCGTTGTGGTTAGCAGCCCAGGCTACGCCGTCGAAATCCTTCCTCATGACAACATTACTGTCATTTGAACCTGACATCCCAGTCGATATTTGACGACCTTGACTGCGGTCCCAAACATCGAGGTCTTTCAGTAGCTCGCGCTTCATTCTTGGTTTGTTGGAATCGCAGTTAGCATTCACAAGGTTTACCCATTCCACATGTCGTTTTTCCAGTAGTGTTCTAGGGCCTCCGTTGGGGATTCCGAGTCCCGTCAGCTTTTTCCGCAGAGCGTTGTCGTTCATCAAGGAATAGTTGAGCTGCGGAAGACGTTCCATTGGCTTTGCAGTCTGGCGAGGTCTAGATGTAAGGTCGATGGCAGGAGAGCGTCTGAGTGGTGTAATCAGTATCGCATTCATGTCTCTTGCAGCGATTTCTATTATACCTCGCTGTTTTGGTGTGGTTGGATTCGCTGTGTATATCTAGATGGGTAAAGACTTCTTCCACTTTCATCCTTTGATTGCAAATAGGGCATGCACTCAGCCCATCTTCTACGCTTCTCATCAGTATTATTAACATAAAGCAAACCAATTAAGGACGAGCCGGGCTCATAGTTTACCATCTCGTTCATCGTCGGTTGTGGAACTCGACGGCAGCTGCTGAGAATTCGATTCCCTTCTCCTCTGAGACCTTGTCCTTCGCACAGGTTTGCCCTCCTCTTCCGGGCCATGCTTCTCTATATCTGTATCATCCAGTTTCCGTTTTCCGTTCATCTGCCACGTCGTTCCGCTTGTAGCCTTGGTAGCTTGCCCCAATTGTAGAATGGCCGGCCTAGCTATCTTAAAAGCATCCACTATTTCCTGGACTGTCCAATTTCTTCGGAGTCGAAGCTCCTGATCGGGTGCTCGGCAGGCCGGGCATTTACCATCGTTAGTTAAACAACGGCGGATGCATAACGAGCAAAAGGTGTGTGAGCACGATGTGATCATAGGCGTGTCAAAAAAGTCTTTGCACACTTGGCAGCGCAAAGCCGCTTCGACTGGGCGTAGCTGTATTACAGATGTATCCAGCCAGTCAGAAGGATCTGGGACATCATAGGAGCTGTCCATAAGTTGTTGTGGCGGGAATCGTAGCCCCGAAAACCACAGAGTTGTTCTGCAGATGAAGCTTCCAGTCGCCTTCATTTAGTGTATGTAATATATCTCGCGTATACGGTGGTAGTGGTTTTCAAATCGCGTCCGAGGGCCGCTAAAGGGTGCGCCGTGCGCAGGTACAATGCCAATTGACCTAGCGACTTGTATCTGGAGATAACAAATTGCGAGTGGGCTTTACTGCTTCACAATGAGTTCGGATTCCAGGACATTTCTTTCTGCAACTGTTTTGAACCATGGAAGAATCGTGTGTGCCTTTCTCATTCTTCGTAATCCTTCGCTGACCAAATCTTACCAGGTATCATACCGATCCCTCAGTAGAGAGACGAAGGTGCACAACAATGTTGCAAAGCAGTAAGCAGCATCTCTATCAGCGGAAAGGATGGTTTCTTACAGTATTTCAGGGTGCTCTATGATTTCTACCACCACCAAACTGTTAAGAAGCCGGGGTCTGTCCATGCAACCTACCTCATGAGCGGCATACTTATTCCTGCGGACGTCCCATGCAATGGCAATAACCAGCAAGAAGATGGCGATGATGCACTCATGCAAAGCAGTCCTTTCGTGAGCAGTCAAGTCCAGGCGGAAGAGGACACCGAAATACCCCCTCCAGTAAAACTTATAACGTTGGTACGGGAGGAGGATCTTGAAGGTACGGGTTAGCTTGCCGGCTACTGGGTGAATCTAATTGTGGTTCACATCACAGTCATGGTTCACTACTTGCATAATGCTAAGGTACTTGACTAGAGGCGAAATCTCGATATGATCAGAAACCGTCGATCCATATCTATAGCTTGGGTCCGAGTACAAGTCAGGCAGGTGCCCAGCCTGCTTGCGTCCGTCAACCTAATCCTCTAACATCCGGTTCTTGCATTCCTAGAACCTCCAAATCTTATCAGACTGCAATCGTGCAATATCAGAAAAATTTGCTACGGAAGACCCTTTGGTACATGGTAAACAATATGGAGTTATACAGAATTGTCAAGTCAAGGTCAGTTTGGAATGGCTCATTTCTACAAGTTAGCTAACTCTTTCAATCTTCAGCGGAGGTCAGGACGACGACCCATTATATCAAGCGCGCCGGAGAATACAGCCAAAGCTGAAAAACAAGCGTTTAGCTCGCAAGAGACTGGGAAATTAATTTTGAATGATGTCAAGGCCTCCACTGTGGAGCCTTCTGCCTGCAGCCAAACGGGAGGCGAAGCACAACCAAGGTCCTCGGCCAAAACCGAAGAGCCAAGAAGTAGCGACAAGAAGACAACGATAAGGCCTCCTATAATGAGGAAAGAGCAGTCCGATATCTTCAAGTCATTCTCGAAGCCCAAAGCTAAGCTCAACCGGGAGGATACTGGCAGCTCCGCTGGTGCATCTCCTGCTGCTAGTACTGCCCCTATATTGAAACAGGTAAGACTCGATCCACTTTTATACAACCCAGATAGTTTACGATGCGGCATAGGATGACTCAATCGTACAGGAAGATGGCAAGTATCGGGTCTTGCCTTGTGGAGCTACTCATTCTAATAACTTCCACAGAACCGATGGAAGATGCTTCCGAAGACGAACAAGAAGATGATCTGATCTCCAAACCCACCAGAAACCTAGATCCGAAAAAGTCAAGAGCCGAGCGCACAGAGCAACTACGAAAAATGATGGAAGACGAAGGTAAAACTACCCCACCCTTACCTTAAGAATTTAAGCTGACATACCCCAGACGAAGAAACGGAAACCGCCCCGGAAGACCTCAGTTCCCCTTCCCAAGACTCCATGCCCCTGGACGCACCCCCATCTCGAACAGGATCTTCGCCCGAGCCTCCTGTCGTGGTTACCGGAGGCCGGAGGAGAGGAAGACGTAAGGTGACGAAGAAGAAGACGATCAAGGACGAAGAGGGGTATTTAGGTTCGTCGAATCTCATTACATTTCAAACTCCCTAGAGAGTAGAACGCTGATCAGCTACTACGTACAGTGACCAAAGAGGAACCAGCGTGGGAATCCTTTTCAGAGGATGAACCACCTCCGCAGAAAGACAAGACACCAGCTTCGACGGCTTCGAGTATGGGAAAGGGGAAGAAGGGTGGGGGCAAAGTGGGGCAGGGGAATATCATGAGTTTCTTCGGGAAGAAGTAGAGGGAGGGCTGGATACTTGAGATGAGGTGCCTAGATACGTTGTTTCTGGTTCGGGTGGTTTCGACAGGCAAAGTCTAATTACTGTTCAGAATGGGCAGAGTGATGTTGAGTGCAAAATATATGAATTCATTCAGGAGTATTCCAACTGTCATCAATTATTACCACATGCGTTGCAGTAAGTACAGGGTGATCAGAGGGGACAAAGTCGTGGTTAACCCTAATCCTCGAATTTAAACCCATCAAAAGTGGCTATACATCAACCTATCGTCAGATGTTCGTCTGTCTGTTGGTATGTTCAGAGCTTTTCGCAAGGCAACAGTGCTCTCTAGATGCTGGTAATGATAACGCCCGAGTATCATGGTTTCTCCCCTAGCCCACCGTACTAACCCACGACCAATGGGAAAGCTATTCTACGTAATGTCACACAAAACTAAACCAATTCAGTATTCGCACATGGATTTCTCATGAGCATACTAAAATCTTGATTCCCTATGAGTAGACGCTAATACTACAAATCCGCCCTACCTATCGTCAAGACCAAGTGACTAAGCACAGAGCAGGTCACGACTGCGACAAGCATTGGCAATGTGAAAGGATCTACTCCATAAATCCCTTCTTTCCATCACCGTCGGTATCCTTCATAGGGTTCAGTCGGTCCATAAGACCAGGTTTCTTACCTGTGGTGGACGTCCCTGTCGTGCCGTGGGAGCCAGTTCCTCTCGTTGCGCCATCTGTACCGTACCCGGAGCCAGTCGTGCCCGAACTGTATCCAGTGCCGGTACTGCCGGTACCTGCGTTACCACCAACCCTACGCGAACCGTCCATGTCTGAGTCGACGCGAGGGTCGACTTTATTCTCGAGGTTCGATGAATGTGGACCAGAAGTGTTATGGCCATGGCTGCCAGTCATGCCGGTACCAGTGGTGGAGGAGCCGCTTAGAGCACCACCCACTGCTCTTGGTTCACCCTCGAAACCATCATAACGCTCCTCACGACCAGTCAAGCTACCACCTTGTTTCTTAAAGTCAGCCATGCTGACAGCAGGGAGAGCTGATGCAGCGTGATGCTTTGCTTCGTTTTGATGAATCTCATGAATAGGAACAGTAGTGTGGACAACTGATGGTTGGATTGTCTCCTTCTGGATGACTGGCTGGATGGTCTGTACGCCCTGTTAGTAAGCTATTTCTCGATGGACAGGTGAGCTACATACCTCATGCACATGGTGATGTTTGTGTTCTCCAGCAATGACGGGTGCAACTGAGTGGCTTTCAGGTGCAGCAGTCTCAGTGCGAGTGTCACGGAATTGTTGACGCTCTTGTTCGAGTCGAGCCTCGACGGCACGAGCATCGCCATGACGGTGTTCGCGGGTCTCGACGGCGGCCATGCGATGTTGGTGCTGCTCTGACAAAACCTCGCGGTCCTTTACTGGCTGAATAGAGGTATGGTAATGGTCCTGGTGAACCTCACGATCAATGGCAGTCTGAGCTTCCTCATGACGCTGCTTGACAATGTTCTCTTGAACAACGGCAGGAGCAACTTTCTCGTGGACTGTGGTGTCATGATGACCAGACTTGTGCCTACACATTCAAGTTAGCAATGTGGGTAAAGAAACCTGGTTGTGGGTACAACGAAAGCCCATGAGAGACAGACTGAGACCCCAAATCACCCAGAAATGAATCAAGTGAAGAGGACGTAGTGGACTGAAACAAGTGAGCACCATGTACTGGTGGTTAGACTTACATGAAATCACTGACGGCAGCCTTAGCTTTGTCCATTGTTGCGGATGTTTTGTTCTTGATGTTTTATGTGTGTGTAGGAAGAAGAAGATGTAGATGTAAAGGTATGGGAGTTTGGTGAGAGCAGAAGATGGTTTTGTAGATGATGAAGGAAGTTATGGTTGTGTTGGAGAGAATGTGGGCAGGAGCGGGGGTGAGTAAAGTAAATAAAGTACTCAGTGGGTGAATGCGGAAGGGCCAGCAGTGAACAAACATCACATCATCGATTCAAGCTTGGGGGCTTTGCATCTACAGTGGTCCATCCCGGAACGATGTCATACTCAGCCACAGGTGCGCAATTTCCAAGATTTCTATACCAGTATTCCGTACCACCTACCTTACTACTACTACACAGTACTGGTGTACTACACTACCACTGGTTGCATGTGAACCCTGTTTACGGCTCTTTGCGGTGGCGTCTACGTCAAGAGACCCAGATCGAGAACCCTTGATTTCTTTAGGAAGCCATATCAACAACCTGTTGACTGTGGTTGATCTTTTGCTTGTTTGTAATTCAGGATCGAGGCCCATTCGGAACCCTAAGGTATGGATGTGCTTGTTATCTGATCCGAGTCGATATCTGTAAAGTGAACGGACTTAAGATTGTATTATTATCAGGTGGGGGTGATGATTCGATAAGGATGTGTGACGTACATGCATGAATGAAAGCACGCGGTGGGGTAATGTCTTGGCATGACGTCATCCGATCCTACCACAGATCCATCTGAGTCTCTGAGACTTGCTGAGATAATAATACCACTACGGAAGTACTAGATTAGGGTGGCTTACCTACCGTGCTTACCACCTGCTGTGGTACGCTACGGACCAGCCTACGGTATTGCGTTCTTCAACCTTCATTTGTGTGAGTTGGTATTTCGACCGTATTATCATGCGATCAATCATATAGATTATATTGCCCGAAGCATCGATGCTTACCTAAACCTGCAACTATCAAATATTCAGACTTTGGGTCGTAGTCGACAGACAACTCGAGAATCGAGAATCGAGAAAATGTCAGTAAAGTAGCTTAGTAGAAAGCTTGTGCTGAAACTCCTGTCTTCATTAGATCATTGAGAGAAGCTAGAGCGGTGGACATATTGAAAATCACGAGTCGGTAAAGCATAGGTTGCCTACACGATGACGAGGTGGTTAGAGCAAGTCTACCGCTTGCTTCCAAGTTCAAGCTTGACATGACGGGAATTGTGAATTGTGAATGGTGATCGTTTGACTTCAAATACTTGCCAAATAAATCCATGGACGAGGCTGTACCAGACTTTTCATAGTGATTTTGTTCCGCATTTTTTGCGGCATTGAGCACCCTCAAACAGAGTGCAGTACTAATCTCCCCTTGCAAGTCATGGCCTCCCGACTAAAGAAGATATTGCACCGCAAGAGCCAAAATCTCCAACCCAACTCATTACAAGGTGAAAATATGTCTATAGGAGGACCCGGCGACCCGGCACTTCGTGCCACTCCGTACGATGCTACAGCACCTGGAGGTTTGCCAGAAACGGGTGCTTATCCAATTAGAGCAGATGGAAGCTCCACTGCAGTGCAGGGAAATGTACATTCCAGCTACAACAGAGGTCACCAGGGTGCGCGCAATGATTTGACATATCCAACATCGACTTCCAGTCAACCTACGGCACCGCAAGAACCCCTTCATTCAAATGTGGACCCAAGAATCGATCGTTCATATCCCCGTTCCTCCAGTAATGCTCCATCCAGCACCTTACCGGTGAGGGATCGTCCTAGAGGACGGGATTTGGCAGCAGAAACACCTCTTGCGCAAGAGTTCTCAGGATTGAGTCTCGGTGACGGTGATGGTCAGTGACGGTGATGGTGTCTTTCATGTATGTACACTGACCAGTGTGTAGCCCGAGCAACCCAAACTCCGCCTCGAAGGGGCTTTCAGGCACCTGGTAATTTGGATGGATTATATTCTGAGCAAGATGCCACCGATCAAACCTCATCTACTGGGGTGTATGGACAGGACAGCTCGCCACACATATCATACAATACCACTTCCACTGGAGCTTACACTCCCGCTCGTGATACAAGACAACGCCCGAGCAATGAATTCCAAGACGATCCGGACTTGAGAAGGCGGACTTCTATTCCGAGGAAGCAAGTTGGAAGCTCTCCAAAGGCACCTTATTCTGATAACGCTTCCCCTACTGCGCCAACTGCGTTTTCAGGTCACGATCCGCGAACCAGTGTTGAGAAGCCATTACCCTCAGCTCCTGCTTCCAATTACAACTCTTACCAACCTGGAAGAAGGGAAGACCTAATCCACCCTCCAAGCGTTCTTGATAGATCCAGACCAATATCAAGAAATACAGGAGGAGGAGGAGGAGGAGCATATGCCGCCGAAGACATAGTTCAGCGAGCGCAACACGACTCTGCTGATACTGAAGTCATTGAGAGAATTGCACCTGGTCAGTCTCACCGACGCCCAATGAGTATTCTTTTCCTGAAGCTAATGCTGTGTTCAGCCGTTGTGCACGAAAATTTCCAAAATCAAGTTCACCATATTCGGGAGGAGGTGATCACACGTGAGATACACGATCATGACATCTACCACCGAATTCTGCCTGTGGTTGACGTCGAAGTGCTTCCACCGCGCCATTTCCTGCCAGTGGAAGGGGGCGGGCTTGTGGAGGTCAGTGCATCAGAAGTGCCTGGTCGAGGGAAAAATTGGGTGATTGCGGAAACAGCCTCTAAGATACCTTCTGACCAAGCTGCGCCCATGGTCCCCACCCGTTTCTCTGCGCGTGAATTCTATGGGACTGAAGGCGACACGAAAAGATACGAGACGCCTGAAGGAACTGAAAAAACCGAGCAGACCTGGATCCACCCGCCTGAATTGGAAACCGGAGGCCGTGACAGTGACCAGACGTGGCCAATGGTATTTGGCGATGCAGCACCCGGCAAACATCGTCGCGGACCTTCGTCTGGGACACCACAGAATACCAAGGGTCACAGAAAAAGCTCGTCTAAGAGCTCGATGCCTCTGGCCGGTGCTGATCAACCAGGTCGTGCTAAATAGTGAACTTCCGCCGGGTAATCCATGTGTTTTTGCATTCGTGCTTCTACAAGCGAATTTCAGCGCCCACATTCTCGGTTGTACAGCATTACTTTCTGAGCGTTCAAGCGACAAAAGTCATTGTAACAGGGCGTTTGGTTGGGCATGGTGCGGCATGATGTTCCATTCTCTCTCAGACTTATTTAGCCAAAAAGGAGCATGTCGCCAACGTGTACAGCATCGACCGGTTTTCATTAATGTACCTGTAGCATCATCTTGACCCCGCTGGCATTGCAACAAGCAAGCCCGACCATTCGGCAAACGGTCTTGGATCCTGAATGTGCTGATATTACTACGAGATACAAACTTGGTACATAGGCCTTTTAAGGACATGAGAACTCCAGTATTCCTATATAATATCTACTAGGCTTCATCGTAATCTCTGATTCTCATTAGGTGACGATGGGTACTTTCGCTCTGACGAGACAATCCATACTTTTCGAGCCAAGAGGCATCTTCGGCGAGATGGTGCCTTTTCAGGTCATGTCCGGGTATCAGCCAAGGTGGGTGGTCAGCAAGTCGAAACAGGCGGCCACAGTTTCAACATCTCCTGTGGTAAGGTATGATGGCGTCTAAAACAATTGCCGATTGGATCTCATCTTCCGAAGATGAAGCTGCTCCAGTGAAGACTGGTAATCATGGCACCTTTGATTTGAAGTACCCATGACTTCTCCAGCCTTTGAGGCAACCACGAGTGTTTCTGATATCCTACCAAGCCTTACTGAACGATCATGATAGAGGGTGTAGAAAAGATAGGGTAGATGGCAAGAATCCATCGGCGCAGCAAAGCGAACAACCGAAGTGGAGGAGGCCTGGAGACCCCATGTAATGGAACGAGGCTCGCTGTGGCATGTGTGAGTGGGTCGGTCATCATGGATGAAGTACCTTAATGGCCGGGACGCCTTGAAGGAGATGTTGGGTTTCAGCCAGAAGGGGGAGGATTGTCACGATACGGTTGTGCAATCACAAACCCACCCTTGTTTGTGCATGTACTTACGGAAGTACTATTCTAAGTGTATACAGTACCTTACCGCGCTTACCTAGTACCTACCTATCGTCGGCCAAGTTCCGTGAGTAGCGTAAGTTCGTAACACACCTGCAGGGGGTGGTTTCGGCAGCGTCGGAGTTTGTACGGAATAAGCAGGTAATCGGGTCTTCTCATTGGCTCCCTTCCCGCCTTGTGCTTTGTAAGTGTAATTGTTCCTCGTCCCGAATTCCGCCCCTTGATGATATGTACCAGTACGGAATACCCCTGGACCCTATCGAAGAGAGTGGAACGAGTATTCCGTAACCCACCCCGAAATCTGATCTGTCGGGCCTCTCGGCGTCGGGTTGACGCCATGTACCGTACGGAGTATGAGACAATAGTCGAGACCCCCTAGCCCAGCTTGGGTCTTGGCAATTGGTCCTTGACTGGATGCTTCCAATCTGAGAGCTGTTGCCCTGGCTTTCCCAACAACACTCGACCTGACTGGCGACTACTTCTTCTTCTTCTTCTTCTTCTTTGTCTCATCTTCTTCGTTCTTTATGCCCTGCTTTGCTGACTACCGACTTCGCCGCGTGTCTGATTCAAACAATAACAATAATAACAGCATGAACAATTCACTCTTTTAATCTTTGTTCACTTCATGCAAAGTAAACAAATACAACAGCCAGGCCTGTTCGTTTCACAGACACTCTTTAACTTGCTAATCTTCAATCCTTTCATTCACCAACCTTCAGCTTCACTTGATTCCATTCTCTGCTGATCCAACAGTCACTTGACGTGGTCTGCTACAAATACCCACCATAACCTGTCAGCGTGATTCGGCTTCTGCAGCATGCACTACCCAGCGAGCTTGTTGCTCGCCATCGCTCTCTTGTTCGCCGCAGCTTCTACAGCTCCGATAGAACCACAAGCTACAGCTCCGACACAACTACAAGGCCGGTCCTTCAAAATCCAACGGCAGCGCCGGGATCTAGGTGGTGTTCCCGATGGCGGGGCGGCTTTGGACAAAGCATACCGGAAATATGGGTGGACAACCGTTGATAAGACGGCCGTCACTGATGTGGCACCAATTGCTGGCACTAAACAGTTGAGCGCCGCAACTGGACAACAGGAGACTGGCAGCGTCTCGGCTGCTCAACCGGCCCAAGGTGACGCCGAATTCTTGTCTCCCGTCACCATTGGGGGGCAGCAATTCAGCATGGACTTTGACACTGGCTCTTCGGATCTGTGGATCTTCAACACCAAACTGCCTGCCGCCGTGCTTAGTGCTCGAAAACGACCCAATGTTTACGATCCTTCCAAATCCACGACTTTCAAGAGCGTACCAGGCGCTGCTTTTGCCATCCACTACGGCGACAAGTCCAAGGCAAGTGGCGAAGTTGGCGTCGACACCATTGACATCGGAGGTGCAACAGTCCCGGCCCAAGCCATTGAACTGGCTACATCAGTGACCGATGGCTTTATCCAAGACGCCAATGCCGACGGACTCCTCGGCCTCGGGTTCTCCAACATCAACACCATCACCATGAATGGACAGAGACAACCACAGCCAACCTTCTTCGACAACGTGATGCCCACCCTCCAAGAGCCAGTCTTCACTGCCAACCTCAAACACTCCACCGTAGGCGCCTACGAGTTTGGCACGGTCGATAGCACGCAATTCACCGGCACTGTCCAATTCACACCAATCGATAAATCCCAAGGCTTCTGGCAATTTACCTCCAACAGCTTCGCGGTCGGCAGCGGCCAAGTCCAAAGCAACCCCCAAGCTCACCCGGCAATCGCCGACACCGGAACTACTCTCCTGCTGCTCGACGATTTCGCTGTCCAAGGCTACTATTCCGCCGTCCCAGGCCACGTTTTCGACCAAACCCAGAGAAGCCACAACTTCCCCTGCGATACCAAGCTCCCTGATTTCCACATCGGACTTGGCGACAGCTACATGGGTACGATCCCTGGTCTGCTGCTCAACTTTGCGCCTGCGTCGGGGGGCAATAACATGTGCCAGGGGGCCATTCAGTCCAATGATGGGAACCCTCTGCAGATTCTCGGAGATATCATGTTCAAAGCGCAATTCGTCGTTTTTGATGGCGGGAATACGCGTATTGGGTTTGCACCGCATGCTACGGGGAATTAGACGGTGGAATTCTCAAAGGCATCCAGCGAGCGATTCTACCCAATATGCTTAGAAGTGCTAGATTACTAGATTAATAATCGTTTTGCACGCTGATAGGCGTGAGGCGACAGTGGCAATCTGAATAACATCCTAAAACCCTTTATGAATATTTTTCTTGCGGCTTGGCCAAAGATACTCTGCGGCTGTGGAATTAATTCCAGTTTCTCGGTCTTGGTGCATCCATTGCGCTATCATGAAATTCGATTTCTTTAATCCTCAACAAGTAGTTCCCTCGTCCCTTTCTTTTCTCTGCAGTTTTGTAAAATCCTACCAAAAGACCACCTTTCTTCCCCTCCTAATAGCTCCACTCCACCCCCTTGACCAATTCTTTAACCAAGATATCTACCGTCCTTTCTCACACCATCTCCATGTCTTTCCAAAGCACGCTGCCGTTTTCCCTACCCGGTCAGGTCCAGCGTCCTGCTTCTCATTGAGTCGGTGGTAATTTTCTTTCTCCACCTCTATCGTACCGTCCGTAATTTCACCAAAGCTAAACCTCCGTCACGAAAATGTTCCTGCTTTCCGTCGGTGCTATCTCGGTCCTTTACCGAAGCCAGTTCAAACGAGGATGGCTCTCGCGTCTGTCCTAGTGAGATGATAAAATGGACATGATCTGGGGGAAGGGCTAGCTTTCATTTCAAGACCCCGAAGAAACCGACTCCTTGGACAAGTTCTGTGCTCTCTGTTCCCGGAGAACTTCGGTCCTGGAAGATATCAAGGGAATGGCTGGAGGATTGGTCGTTGAATACAAACCCGCATTTCTGCGGGCCTTTTTAAATCAAAGAACTATCTATTTCAATTCAGAGCCAGCTTCCATCGTATCCATAGTTCTTTCTCCTGAGAACTGACAGCTATGGAAATCATCGCTGATGTCATTGCTCGTGACGGTCCCATATCCTTTGTTTGGGGCTCGAAACATGTCGAGTCCGAGGTTGGAGACTGGGCTTTCTGGATGGAAGTCGGCTTTGCCGATGAAAGAAGCTGATTTTCAGCGCTACACAATTCTCAGAGGGAGGATTCTGCTTCCATAGGATAAGTCAACTCTTTAGGCGCTTGTTTCCCAGATTGAAATCTTTGGCTTTTCACATGAAAGGGATGGTTGAGATATTGGAGGGTGTACATTTCACATGCGGCGAATAGGCAACGGATGTGACGATAAACTTTCTTATATTCAAGCCTACCGGCAGTCAATTGGAGCAAGAATGCAAGAAAGAATGAGCGTTGGCATACCGCCCAGTTGTACTGAAGGTTGGGACGTAAGTTTGTATTTCCGTTATCATTCCTCTTCAGAAATACTGAGTATACAATTTCTTAGGCTTCACCCTAATAGATAACAATCATAAAACACTTTAAGTCAGTGTCCTACTTTCCCTACTGATAAGGTGTCTTAATATATTATTTACATTTCTTATCTCCTTATTGTGCAGAACTTCTACTGATTTGTCGACCTTAACGTCGTCGCCGCGGCCGGCACCACTTCATCCTTTGGCAAAATATCCGGCACGGGCCCCACAGGCGTAATACTAAACGGGTTGATCTGCTTGTGACTCTTCGTATAGTGCTTCTTTATATGTTCAAACTGTGTCGTCTTCCCAAACGCGGGTACGTCCCAATAGAGCTTCCTCAACCAATCATGCAGCTTCGGATACCCACTCCTGATGTCTCTGATATTGCACTTGAAGTGCTGGACGTAGACAGGGTCGAAGCGTACGATCGTGGTGTAGAGGCGGATGTCGGCTTCTGTGATGTTGGAGCCAAAGTAGTATGGGGAGGCGTGGGAGGCGAGGTGAGCTTCGGCGCGGTCTAAGGAGCGGAAGAGGGGTTCAACAGCTTTCTCGTAGGCCTCTTGGGTTCTGGAGGGCTGATCAGCTATATTGACTGAAGAAGAGGCGATAAAGGGAACACAAGGGCGGTTTACGTGGCAAAGCCGGACTTGTAAACGCCATTATTGATGTCGTTGTAAGTCCATTCATTGGTGTCTTCGATCTGCTTTCTTAATTTTTCGGGGAAAAGGTCGACCTTGGCGTACTTCTCCGGGATGATGTCGTCGAATTCGGTGTAGAACATGCGTATGATCTCGCTTGACTGCGCGCACAACCTGTCAGAACACGCGCTGGGAATCTCGACCTGGTTTCTGCGGGGATGCAAAACGACGTACTTCATTGCTCACAATCTTTCCCTGCTTCACGTCATATAATGTCGGGACAGTAAAGCGCCCTTTATATTCCGGGTCGACCGCGAAATATATTTCTCGAAGATGGGTAAAGTCCTTGTGTATGGGATCAGGGGTTGCATTGTCGCCAGGAATATTCTCATCAGGTTTGACAAAGCGCCAGCCTGTTCCAGACATCAACGATCATGACAGTTTGGGCCAATTGGACCGATAAAAGGGCAAGCTACCTTTTTCTAGCATTTCCCAGTGGACTGAAGTGTAAGGAATGATGTCCTCTAGGCCCTTGAGCTTGCGGACGATCAGTGTCCGGTGAGCTAAAACCAACGTTAGCAGTGCCTTTCGTCAATACACGACAGTCCTGACCCCATGGGCAAGCGTGGGACACATAGAGGTGGTACCTCCCCTTCTCTGCGGGAAATTCGGAGCCTGGTTTCTTTGATATCGAATTTCGGAATTGGGATTGACCTCTTTTGAACTCCCCCGTCTTGTCAGCCCAGTTGGTGATTTTCTCTTCGTTGCCTGTCTATTGACCATTCTCTATTAGACATCGGAAGTTGAAGGTTTTCAGTACATCTTACCGCCATAGTGAATGCGGAGGTGTAGGCTCGGGAGTGATGAGAAACACGAAGATGGCTGTTGATCAGACGGATTCTAGAAGCACAAATGTTCATAGAAGAATGGGAGGTTGGAATGTCTATCGACAGATAATGTAGTGGGGTGGAATGGGGGAAGTAACGCCCCCGCGCCTTATGTCATCGCTATACAGGTTTCTAGCGGTGCTTGGCATCTTACGACCGAATCAGAAGGACCAGGACGAACCAATGTGTAAGCAACTAGAAGAGAATGCAATCCTTTTGGTGAAGATGCTGTATATTTTACTTTGGCGGAAGAGTAGAAAGAGTACAGTCGGGGAGGCCGCGCTATGCTCCACCGACATCGATCTAAACGTTGTCTAATACGACTGTACCTCCTGAAGCCCCGTGAACGCCTTTACCCTCGACCGAGAAGCATGAAGAAACCTCCTATTTGCGCAGCTTGAGCATGACATACGGAACCTCTACATCTTCCTCTGTCTGATCCTCGACGGTCATCTCGAAGATGACGTTTTTCTGGTGGCCCGGAATTGGTTTCTTACTGATCGTCTCCACAAGCTCACTGAGTCTAGCGCAACGGTTGTTAGTAAGAACGCCTTTGAACGACCAAGGTTGACTTACTTGAGGCCCAATCTGTCCTTGAGCTTGCTTGGCGGATAGAAGCTCGCATACAGCAGGCTAACACCCGAGCTTAGCATCATGATGTCCAGTCCTTGCTCTTTGAAATGATCCAAGAATTGCTGTAGAGTGATATCCGCCACCTCAAACCGATCCCAAAGCTTGTCGATTGTGACCTCACCATTTGTACCCATATATTTCCCCTTTGGACTGGCAATCGGTTCACTAAACCCGAAAAACGGAAGAGCTAGGTTGATAAACCCATTTTTGTATTGCTCGAGGTCAGTCTTGCCGTCAACGATTTTGTACATTTCCAAAACAACCAAGCCAGTAACTAACGCAGTGGTTGTGGCAATGGCTGGGATAATCTTTCCCGCAATGAACTTTGTCTTGTGTCGATCAGCTTCAGGAATGGCATAGTTCTCAGCTCTCAAGTTGCTTGCCGCAGTAATGAAGTCGATGTGGTGATTCGAATCGTCATCCTTTTCGAATTCAACAGGCTCGAGCTTGAAGCCTGGTAGAGATTTTGGCGGAGGTAGTTGTGAAACTATTTGCTCAAGCTCGCTGTTGTCATCAAAGTTAGATCTATTGGCTTGGGCGTTTGGGTCCGGGTCATTGTCGTCAGCCTGAATCTTTACAGCAGGGTTTGGAGAGAATTCTGGAATGATCATATTGTCCATGACTTTGATGTACTGATCCTTCTCGATCGTACTAGGTCCCTTTATTCCGTAATTATAGGCGTGCAGGTTGGCGCCCGCGATGACGAAGCCAATGTGGGCAGGGTTAGCAGCATTGAATTTTAGGGGTTTAGGGGCTCGCTTAGGTCCAGACCAGAACGGTGCACCGCTTGCGGTTGTCGAGTCCTTAGGGAAGTTGTATAAGAGCTGCTGAATAGCGTTGTTGTACTCTTTTTCAAACTGCATCCTGGCCCAGACTATGCAATCGTCGAAGCTCAGCGGCTTTTCTGTAACAAGGTAATCCCGGATGCTCTCTAGTGTTGGTACCTCATTGCCAGATTGCTTCAGCGTCTGCTCAACGTAGTTTGGCTGACTCAAATATAAATTCGCTGTCTCTGGGGGCCCAACAAAATATTGATGGAATTTCTCTTTCGCCCATGCAATGGTGTGCTCAATCTTGTTCGGGAAGCTGCGCAGCGTGCACTGAGGGAATGACTGCTCTGGGGGATCTTGAGAGCTCGAGTACGACTCGGTAAGATTTGGCAAGACAACCTGTGTGTTGCCCTTGGTACCGAGTGTTCCGCTGTCAAGTAAGGGCTTGCGGAAAAAGACACATCGGCGGTCAACGTATTGTCTTGCATCCACGTTGTCAAGAGCATTGGTGACCTGGTCAAGACCTTCCCAGAAATTTTCGTTGAATATGTGTTCGGTATCCGGACCAACCCTATCCGGAAGCGAGACTATCTTCCCTTCGAGATCTGGATTCATTGTTATGACAGCTGAAGCGGCGCATACGCTCTTTAGTTGACCCACATCCTTAGGACGAAATAAGAATTGCCGATTCAGGTTGCTCTTCTCGATCTGATCCATGTCCGTGATGGTTATTTTGCCGTTCTTGCCTGTCCCAAGACCGATCATTGCCCAATTCTTGAGCATTTCGCAGCCAATAGCGCCAGCACCAACAAGGAATTGATTGACGCTAGCAAGCTTCTCTTGATATTCCTTTCCGAAGACAGCAATCTGCCCGTCGTATCGGGTGTGCAGTGGCTTGCACTGCTCCTCGGATCGCTTGGCAGAGGTGGGTAGTGATTCCAGAGAGTCAAAGTAGAGCCACTGCACAATTGGATGGAATTTGCCAGAAACAGACTTCAGAACCTCTTGAGCGGCCAGTCCACCAAAGAAAGCTGCCATAGGAGCAAGATCCCCACGTGCTTGATAACTCAGTTCTCGTATCAACTTATCATCAAGCTCAACCGTCTCTTCTCCTTCCTTGGCTACAGCTTGAGCATATTTGATGACTTCTGCGGCATCTTCATCGTTGTAAGGACGTGGCATATCGCCATTGTGATGGTTCGCAAACTCATGCAGTGCTTGAAAACCAAGGTGTAACTGCTGTGGTCGGTCGAATTTTGCAAAATCAGACATGAGAAGCTCCGGCTTCTTTAGTTGCTCGCTTAGGGGCTGGAAGCTGATTGTTTTAGGCATCTTGACCTGTGTGTAGATGCCACCTCTTTGGTATTGGCCTAAATTTGATACTTCTCCAATCGAGAATGTATAAGGCCCTCTGACCTCAACCATGTGTGGCTCCGAATCGTTGAGCCCCTCCATGCCTTGCACTTCCTTGAAAGTCACAAAATTCCCATCTTCCAAACCGTGCCTCGTCTCATCAAGAGCGGAGACTAGACCATCAGAGGTTATCCCAGCAACTATGCCGCTGAGTGGAGTCTCGCCCGTAGGGTCTGCTATGGCAAAGTCCTTCCCGAAATCTGTGAATATAGTACCAAAAAGCCCAAAGGTATCCACAATGACAACAAAGATTCCGTTCTTGTGGCAATATTCAGAAATAGTGAGCTGATCTTTCAAGGGAGTGCTGGTCAGCACTACAACTTGATACTGATTCAGCTGGCTAAGATCTGTCGTAAGACTTTTCGATGGGTGTTCGGACACAGGCGTGTATGCGTTCAGCTCTGCTACTCTTGGGACCGTGACTGAAGCCCGAGGCTTGCCAACATCCTCGGGGTGTAGGAAGAATTGCGAAGAAAGATCCGCAATGGCGGCTGGCGCTGGATCGAAAAGGGTCAAAGATTTCACCCCGGCAAGGGCAATGTTCTTGGCTGTTTGTGAGCATCTTAGCAGGTGTAGCAATAACGACAGGAACGTTCAATACGGACCTATTTCTACGCCGAGTCCCTTGAGACCTGCTATCAGGATATGGGAAGCACTCATTCGCTTCATAGCTTCATGGCCGAGGACGTAGAGCTGCCGGCTATATAGTGACTCGTCGATGTCTCCGTTTTTGAGCTGCCCTACATCCATGGAAGGGCCATCAATCTCCATCTTGTTATCCTACGAACCGAAGAGATCTTTAGTAAATGCCACGTTCTAATGTATACGCAGTGGAGAGGCTTTTGAAGATGGCTGAGGGAATCACGGTAAGGGAGATGCCAGGTTTGAGATGTGCTAGTGGCTCTCCTTTAAGAAAAAGCTGCTTTCGTAGCCTTCCGTGGGAGAGAAATTGGAAACTCACCGTCATGATCTTCTTCTTCTCTGGGCGGATATGCTCGTCAGAGTCAGAAGCTTTTCTCTTACCCAGATTGGCCACCTCCGGTATGTCTGCGTGGGAGTGAATGGTGGATGACTGAGCAAATGCTTGCACGAGGCAAGCCTATGATGATGCGTAAAGTAAGGGTTTAGTACAGTTTATCATGTAAGACAGGAATCAACTCGTCTGGCAGCGGATCCTCTAACGGGAAAACGGGTTGCTTGGTATAAGCAAAGACTTGGTGTTTGTATAGTTGTTCAGAAATCGTCAAAGCATCAAGTGGACTTCTATGTACTTCTAAACAATGATTAGTCAAAATGTGCAGTGGCTTCCATGGTACTGAGTTGCATGTCAGAAGCCGATGGCGGCAGGCACGGACGCGATCTTTGATCGGCAGTAGGGATCAGCTTGACGCCCTCGCCGATCTGGCCATACCTTTAAGGTACAGCTCCTCCGGTACAGCCATATCGCCTGTCAAAGAGGTATCTCTGCGTAATGTCGATAAACATAGTAATAGGTTTGCTCGCCTATAGTTGGTACTCTGCAATGCCAGGCCTACGGTAGATGGATTTATCAAAGGTCCTCTAACGCGAGCTCTGGTACACTACATCTAAAAGTTTCGGACATCGATCCACTTGGAAAAAGAGCAAGAATTTGAGGTAGCCCATCGCAAAGTCTGTCTAGGGCAATCATAGGAGCTATGTTCCTGCTCGTCACAGCACTGCTACTGTTTGCAGGCAGCTTCTTATACACACCCGGTCAAGCTGTCGGGGCAGCCAAGCCTGGCAATCAGGATGCACTAGGGTCTGGCATTGATCCAGAGAAATACAAACAAGCTTGTCCAGACTACCTCCACTACTCAGTGGTTGCACAGTACGTCCGAGGGATCAATTCCGCTCAGCGCCTCTTGATGACGCTGATTAGTCCTCCAGCCGGCCTCTGAGCCAAGGCCCTCTAGCCTTGCCATACCAGCGTCCATCTCCTCATTGTCGAACATTCTCTTCTCCCCTAGTAGAAAAAGTCATCCAAGATGTTACATCACGCATGGAAGATAAGGACCTTGCTCGGATCTTCGAAAATGCCTTCCCAAACACCCTCGACACGACAATTAGGTGGCACGCCGATGGGAGTACTAAGAGATCTACCAAGAAGTATTCGAAAATCTCACACAACGAGGGGCATTGGGAAGGTGTACAAAGCTTCATTGTCACGGGCGATATCAACGCAGAATGGTTGAGGGATTCTACGAATCAATTAAAGCAGTATCAACCTCTAGTGAAGAAAGAGAAGAAGCTAGAGACCCTTCTCCTAGGTGCCATCAATACCCAAGTTGAGTACGTGATCGAATCTCCTTATTGCAATGCCTTCCAGCCACCGCCGCCAAGTCGTCTACCAGCCGTGGCCAATGGACAGGATGATATGGTGCATCCAGTCTATGAACAGTCAAGGGTATTTGAATGCAAGTGGGAACTGGACTCGCTGGCTCATTTTCTTGCTTTGGGGAACCAATTTCATGAAAGCACCGGCTCGAAAGATTTCCTGACTCCTAGATGGTTCACCGCTATAGACACCGTCTTGGAGGTTCTGGATCAGCAATCGAGACCGACTTTCAACTCCACAGGGAAATACGAAAGGAATGAATACATGTTCAGACGAAAGACAGTCTCAGGGACAGAAACCTTGAGTCTTGGAGGAATCGGCAATCCTCTTGCCGATGGCATAGGCCTTATTCGAAGTGCATTCCGACCAAGCGATGATGCAACCATCTTCGGCTTCCTAATCCCCTCAAACGCGATGATGGCCGTCGAGCTGAAGCGGACAGCCGACCTAGTGAGATCGGCCGGCAAAGAAGACCTCGCCAAAACGCTGCTCGGGTGGTCCGAGGGCATTAAGAAGGGCATCTGGGAACACGGGATGGTTCACCACAAGAAATATGGCGACGTTTTTGCCTTTGAAGTAGATGGCTATGGATCATCTGTCATGATGGACGACGCCAATTCACCTTCATTGCTGGGGCTTCCATTGATGGGTTTTATTGATGTGAATCATAAGGTATATCAAAATACCCGAAAGATGATACTAGAGAAGTCGGGGAACCCGTATTATCTAAAAGGTAAGGGATTCTCTGGCATTGGGGGCCCACATATTGGGGTGCAGTATGCGTGGCCTATGAGCCGACTGGTGCAGGCAATGACGAGCGATGATGATGATGAGATTGACGATGCTCTAAAAGCGGTGCGAGATTCGAGTAGACTCGGGCTTGTGCATGAGAGTATCAATGTGGATCGTGTCGCTGATTATACTCGTAAATCTTCGAGACCTATCAATGCATACCTGACTGCTGATTATGACACAGGGCCTTGGTTTGCGTGGGCGAATTCTGTCTTTGCTCAGACAATTCTCGATGTGGCGGCAAGGAAGCCTCATCTGCTCTTTGGGAAGGGGGCTGCGCCTTATACGATATAATCGTTCTCTCGAATATCTCTTCGACTGCGTTTGGCGAGCATCTGCTTCTGGAGTTAAGATCATACTCCTATAGATGAGCCTCACTTAAATACTAGATATATGCTGAAGAGGGTTAAATAGCGCTCAATATGCTATCTTTCTTTTTTACAATGATAGCATCTGAATGTCTTTACCAACGGACTCTACGGACCCAATCTCTCAATCCTCCACCCCCCCGCCCCTTTTTCGTCCCGCGTATACCTAAACCGATCATGCAACCTACTCTCCCTCCCCTGCCAAAACTCCGCCATCTCCGGCACGACCCTCAGCCCCCCCCAAAACTCCGGCACCGGTATTTCTTCCTTCCCCTCAAACCTCCTCTCTACATCCTGGACCCTCCTTTCCAGCACCTCCCGGCCTCCTTCCTCCTCCGGCAACACCTTACTCTGCTCGCTGGCCCACGCCCCAATCCTACTCCCCCTTGCCCTCAAATCATAATACGCCTGGCTCTCCTCCTTTGTCAGCCTCTCCACCCGCCCCTCAACCCTGACTTGCCGCTCCAACTCATGCCACCAAAACGCCAAACTCGCCTGCGGATTGCTGCGCACGTCCGCGGCTTTCCGACTCGTGCCCCAATTGCTGTAGATGACAAAACCCCGCTCGTCCAGTTCCTTGAGGTAGACGAAGCGCGAGGAGACGGAGCCGGACGGGAGGGAGGCGGTGGAGAGGCAGACGGTTTCGGGTTGGTGGACGCGGGCGGATTGGGCGTGGGTGAACCAGGTGTGGAATTGGGTGAAGGGGGAAGGGTCGAGCTGGGAGCGGTCTAGGGAGCCTTTTGTGTACTGGTCGGCTTGTTTGCTGGAGGGGTCGGAGGTTGGGGCGACTGTTGGGGGAGGGGGGTTAGTGAGGGGGGAGGGGAAGAGGAGGGGGGGGGGGTCAAATGAGCCTACATATGAGTTTGGAAGATTGGGCGGAGGCCATTCGGTTTATTTGGAGGAGTCGGAGGGGTGATAGGCGCATGAGAGTAAAAGGACACCGCCAGTTGGTCTAATAATGAAAGGAATGTATTGGGAACAATAGCGGTCATCGATCACTAAACCCTAATCTCCATGTGACTTGGGCACTATCGAATCATCCGGGTACACCTTCGGCAACAGAGGCAATCGTATAACGAACATATGAAATGTTACCATACATTGATCGGTGGATCTGGAGTGATCCTACATATCCTAACGTACTGTACCGTAAGCTACCTAGATGCTCCGCATCTTCTATCTAGTTTGAGTCGAGATGTTCTATCCATAATAATACATATCCATTCCAGCAACGTGCTTCGTGTACCTTCCCCTTCAAAGTCTTCCATACCTCTCCCCCAAACGCCAGCTCAACCGTATTGGTACAGGAGCAATATAATCCAAACGCTGTGACAGATATCCTTCGTCCACTCCTGACAAAAACGCCGTAAGTACGGTCCACTTGTGTATGCACCAGGGTATTAAAAACCGAAAAGAAACCATGAAAAACTTTTTTGGCATCGACCAAGCCAAGTAAGGTGGGCAGGTCCATGTAGGTCAGGCCATGGGCCCAGACAGTGCTACACTGCTTCCTCGACTCATAACAGGACCAAGCAATTCCAGGATCTTCCCTGATACTGCTGATGGGTAGCCCCTCGACAACATCTCGTGCACAACTCCCATAGCACTCTCTCTGCCTTCGACAGTGAGGAAAGCTCTAGTCATAGCCTCATAGGTGCTAGGCTCTCTCTTCTCCAGCCCAACGTTCTCGTATACCGCTTTCGCTTTTGTAATGTTCTTTTCCATAGCCCAGCCATGGATCAAGGTGTTTGCAATATAAGGAGTTAACGCCACCTGCCTCGCAGACATATGATCGAGGAGTTCCTCCGTCTCGGCCACGGAGTGGTTGGCAACCATGGATTCAAACAAGGCCTGGTAAAGGCATGCCTGCGGGCGGATATCGGGGTTTGCGATTACCTCGTTGAAGTCCTGACGGGCACCAGCCATATCGTGAAGGGCGCAGCCTTTCGCGTGGATGAGCGAAGCATAGTGGACCGCCTCCGGACGTTGGCCTGAAGCACGAATTGTGTCCAGCACACCTTCGGCGGCTGGTAAGTTAATAGGATCAAGGGTGGCATATGTGTCTATCAGCAGCTTGTATGTGTGCATCGTAGGTTGTATACTTTTCGACTGCATGCGCTCGTAGTATGCAAGTACTTTTGCGCTATCACGTTTGGTAGTCAAAAAATATTGCATCAAGCTGTTGTAGGGCGCCGGGCGGGGCTTGTAGTTTGGCATGGACTCCATTTCATCGAATAACTCTTCCGCGAACCGTTCGTCACTAACTCTGCAAAGCGCATTGACAATCGTCCCGTACGTGACAGATGTGGGTCGGATTCCTAAGTTGCGCATTTCAGCGAAATAAAACAGGCAATCATCAATGCGTCGAGCTTTGCCAAGCTTTCCAATGAGTGCGTTGTAGAGGAAAGACGACGGCTCCACTTCTTCGGACTTGGCACGCTGAAATATTCTGACTGCCTCAGTTGCTTCGTCAAAGGTCTTTGTCGAGTCCTTTAATGTGGTGATGTAGAGTCCAAAAGTATTTGCCGTGGGAGCCGACCCCATATCAAGCAACTCCTGATGGAAACGTCCAGCCAAGGTCCGGTTACCAACTGTAAGGCAGGCGCCAACCATCGCATCTAAGATTGAAGACCATCCATGTCGGACAACCGCATATTGAGTGAAGAAGGGAATGTCTCGCCGTGCCATTCCATGGATATCATGAATCAAATTCGCTCGTCCTTCCTTTGCAGCAGCGGAGATGAGTTTTGCATACACAATATACCGTGGGTGCCGGCCAGCCCGGCGAATGTTTCTAAACCTCATAAGAGCCTCGTTGAGACCAGCGCCAGTCTTCGCACGGTGATTCTCTAGCTCCTCAATAATGATGGTCGAACCTCTGTAGTCTGTAGTAGCCGCGTATGGATCAAAAGTATCCGCGTAAGTACTAGGCATGGCTGCGGCGAGGCTGGGCGTTGGCGTGAATGGTTGAGGAGCGTAAGGTGCTTTGGCTGACAGGTGGTGTCGATAGCTTTGCCACCTCTCAACCAAGTCTCGACGCTGATGTGATATCTTTGCCAGGGCCCGCTCAATAAGGTCTGAAGTGCGCTTGTCTGTAGTAATGCCGCTGCCAACGGTAGTTTCAAGAAGATTCGCAAACCTTGCCGAATGAGCAAGATCATGGGTAGTATTACCACTGCCGAGCATTTCAGCCTCAATCTGTAGTGCCAAGGTCAAATCCTGCCAGCTTAAACCAGAAATGTCTTCCGGACCGAGTCCTGCCAGCATTTGCTCAGCAACAGGGGAGACAAGACCACCGTTGTCGAGCATTGCCCACAGAAAATTCATGCTAGCATTGGGCGAAGGCACAATCCTTTGGTCAGCGAGAAACCCGCCAATTGTTTCTATGGCCTCGTCGATCTCTTCCGTAATCTCGGACCGAGGCATTGCATCTTTGCTTGACGCACGAACACGCTCGAATACTTGTCTGGCCTCCATCAGACCTTCATCGACGTGACCGCTGCCGATTAAGGCCACGGCGTACATAGCCGTTGGTTCAATCATAGATTCATCAAGTTTTGCAGAAGTGGTCAAAATAGACCAATAAGTTCGAGCTAGGTCAACTTTCCCTTGCCGGATATGGAGCGCAAGCATTGAGATTGCCACCATTGGTGCTCCAGCGGCGCCTGGGTGGATGTGTTGGTAGGTCTTTGTTGCGAGCTCAACATCACCATGATCGGCGGCAGTAGTACATACCCGGGCCATCGCTTCACTCCGGGCAGAATGTGTTAGGTTCCCTTTTTCTGCCATCTTCAGGGCAAGTTGCAGATCACCAGCATCTAGGCGTGCCTGGACGAGAGCGTTTACCACCACTATGTCTTGCATGTCCTCCAATCGTTCCATACGGTGATCTGTCACTCCATCATAAGATTCAACAATCCTACCGAGGAACCTGTGACCGCCATCTGCTTTGCCGCAGATCGCATACGCTTTGACAAGGGAGGCATAAACTTCGTTGTCCTTGCGCTGAATAATGGCCAGTTTACCGGCATCGTCGGCAACAGCTAAAGACTTGTATTCATTGTAGCATTCGACAGCACTGGCGAGTTCTCCAGCCACCGCGAAGGCATCGATCATCGGCGGAAACATAGTGGCGATAGGGATAATTTTGTGTGCTTCCATATGAGAATAGGTCCGAATCATATCGTCTACTCGCCTATGCAAAGCACAAGCAGTGACTAGAAGTCGATATGTCTCCGAAGAATAAAGACGCGTCTTTTGCGCTAAGACTGAAGAGTTGAAAATCTTCATTGCTGTGCTAAGTGCATCATCCTCAGCAAGAATGGCGAGTTCTGCCTCGTTCGAGCGGAACAAGAACTTTCCATTCTCCTTCAGACCTCCGAACCTCAATCGCTTTTTCTCCACCGTATCCCTCATAACAAATACTTCAAGTGCTCGGCAAGCAAGAACCTCGATAAGTGCAGTGTAGAAAGCGGTGTCCGGAGTTACCTTACGCCGAAGCATGTCAGAGTAGACTCCAAGAGCTTTAGGTACAACATGATGCTTGGCAACGGGCAAATGAATGGCGGCGGCGAGAAGTGCGTTGTAAGCTTCAGTGGTTGGCCGAAGGCCCTCGACGAGCATTGACTCAAAAACTGGGGGGATCTCGGCATATCGCTGTGCAGCGTTGAGATTGCTGATATGCTCACAGAAAGCCTGGGATTCTACATCTTGGGCCGAGGATAATGAAGTGACAACGCTTGAAGTAGTGGAAGGAGTCGAAGCGTTAGCGGTGGTGCTTGGAAGCACGGACGTCGGCGCGACAGATTCGTCTGAATTGATTGAAGTCTGTTTTGTAGACTCGATCTGGGCATCCGAAGGAACGGGAGCTGATACCTGTTGGATATGGCTGATCTCCTCTGCAATAGCCTCATCAACTTTAGCAACCGCAATGGCTTCGGCAGCCTCGTCCTCAACTTGTTTAATCTCATCAACAGCACTGGTGCTATAAGCTCGGTTTAGGCCTTCGCGCTCAACCTGAACCTCTGCCCGCAGACCAACATCTTCCCTCTCGTTTGCCTTCCTGTCAGGTACAACCGATGGTGCCTTCCATCCTATCCTCTTCGGAAACTGAAACTGCTTCCACTCTTCAATCTCGCCACCATGCTGTTGCTGATTCTGCCACGCTTCGTAATACGCCGCTAATCCTTCGTCATTACTCCCTGTGCCATTTTGGTCTCCATGGTTCGCCCTGTTCGAAGCCCCAGAAGAGCTCGAGGTATTATGGAAGGCAGTATGTAACTGTGCATGTTTACCGTGCCGATTAGTGGTGTGGATCCCATATGGTCCGAACGGAGTTGTTGATGATGCGTATGAAGATTGTGTAGCGGCAACGACTGATTGCGCGTAGCCGTGTGTAAAGGTCTTCACAAAACTTTGACGTGCAAGATGTGTGAATGGCTTGAAAACCATTTAGTGAACCGATATCCCCTCACGATGGAGATTTGAGTCTACTTCGAGATCGAGTCAGCTAGTTATGGCGAGCACGGCACGAGTAGTCAAGGATGCCACACGTAGCACAAGCATATTGAAGAGATGACCAACTCACTGTAGATGGATATGATGGATTGCAGGTTCATGTGACGACACTATAGTCGTCCAAGAACGCGCTATACTAAAAGATGCGAGGTAGGTCTAGGCAGCCCGAAGGCGAAGTGCGGCTCAAGACGAGGAACGGAAAGGGTTGGATGTAGAACGTGAAGAGCGGCACAGGGTCATCGATTGCAAGACCATTTGTATCAATCCGGGGTAATAGATCGTAGGTGCTGAACCTAAGGTACGAAAGCGGTGGCCTAGAAATAATATAACAGTTGTGTATCAGTATGATGGATGACGAGGCACCTCCTTGAGGTAGTAATTAGTAAGGCGGTATACTGGAAACGAAGCGGTGAACTAAAGACAGGTCATCTGCGCCGTCAATGCTGGGGGCAACGCAGACGTCAATTGGAGAAGTATAGAAAGAAATCGAGGCTTTTGCTGGGTGGGGGATGTCAGCTCGAGAGAGACATTGGTGCCTGGCGAAAAGTGAGTCCGTATCATTTTCTTTCCGTCTTCGAGTCATTCCGGCTTGTATTCTAGCCGCGACCAGGGATGCGATTGGCTTGCTGGGTGCCTTACAAGGCTTAGCGTATCAAAGCCCTCCGACTGCAAACGGCAGATGCCGATGCGTGGATGTTTGGTAAGGTAAGAAAGATACTTAACAGCTTTCTTTTGTTTCATACTCTGTGTTTCCCAAACGTCACCGTCACAGGGCTTGAGCCGGCGTTGCGTCTCTCTTGGAAGGATCGCGATTAGTTTATGATGCACTTCTTAAAAGTTGGACATACTATGGATCAATAATCACTGCATGATGGGTCTTGCAGACGTGGCTGTTTCTGCCCCGGGCAAAGTCTTGCTAGCTGGAGGATACCTGGTTCTGGACAGAGACTACACTGGCCTGGTCTTCGGACTCGATGCACGCATCCACGTCCATATCAAGAACTTGTCAACCAGTCCCGGCTTGACTCTGTCCGAAATTATCGTGAGATCTCCTCAGTTCAAAGATGCAGAATGGAGATATGGATACCGCGAGACTGAAGAACATGGTGGTATTGAAGTGACACAGCTTAAAGGGTAATTACCACTTTCTACTTTGTGAACTCTCAATCTAGTTGACGAACGACTTCTTCCGTCCGGCTCTCTTCATAACGATCATTGACGTAATGAAACCCAACAAATGATCCATGTCTATCGCTATTCTTCAGTCCGTTCTGCTCTTCCTTCTGCTTGGGTCCAAATGCCCTTTTGCATACACTAAGTGAGAGAAATGTACCTTGTCTAGCTGTTGCATCTCTTGCCAACCCGGCTGATACCGTCTCCTTGTGACAGCCATTCTACATCTTCGCAGTCCCGAAACAAGTTCGTTGAGACGGCGCTAGCATATGCATTGAGCTATGTTTCATCTCTCTCGCGTTCCAAGATCGGACCAGCATCAATTACGATATTGGCTGACACAGACTATTACTCGCATGCTGGGTCTACCAGCAATGCATCTCCTCGTTGGACCGATCAGCGTTTTCTTGATTTCAATGTGCCTCTGGCCAAGGCTCATAAAACAGGTCTTGGATCATCTGCAGCACTCGTGACTGCCTTTACAGCAGCTGTGTTCGCCCACTATATAGACCCTGAAGGGGCCTTCTTGAAATCTGGTGTCGGAAGAGCGCGTCTGCATAACCTGGCTCAAGCAGCCCACTGTGCAGCTCAAGGCAAAGTTGGATCGGGATTTGATGTTGCGGCTGCTGTCCACGGCTCCTGTGTCTATAAGCGCTTCTCGCCATCCATCCTGGAAGGGCTAGCTGATACGGGTACAGAAGGTTTTTCAACCCGCCTAAAAGCGGTAGTCGAGGGTACTGATAGCTCTAACCAATGGGACACACAAATCCAGAAGTCTTCCGCTATCATGCCGGAAGGCCTTCGTCTGGTCATGTGCGATGTCGATTGTGGCTCTGCGACGGTGGGCATGGTCAAAAAAGTACTTTCGTGGAGGAAAGAGAGTCATAAGGAGGCGGCATTGCTTTGGAGAACACTACAAAAAGGAAACGAAGACCTTGTTGGAGAGCTTCAAAGGTTGTGTAGAGCCACCGGAGAGTCTCGATACGATTATGACGATTTAAGCACCATCATTGAGACTATTCGATCGTTGATCAGAGAGATGTCAATGAAGGCAGGGGTACCGATCGAGCCGAAAGTGCAGACGGAATTGCTAGACGCTTGCTGTCAGGTACCTGGTGTTGTCGGAGGAGTAGTTCCCGGTGCTGGTGGTTATGACGCTATTGCTCTATTGGTAGATGAAAGAAAGAGTGAAGTATTCAACGGCTTACATGGCCTATTGGATCACTATACGGTTGACGCTGAAGAAGTTGAAGGAGCCAGTATAGGTAAGGTCAGACTACTCAGCGTGAAGCAGGAAATGGAGGGAGTAAAGATGATGAATCCAACCAAGTATGAACATTGGACGAAATAACGCTTGAGAATTACCTCAACAGTTGGAGCAATGCTATTGTGGGCACGCACGGCACGATCCTGTGTGGCGGTTGTGGTTCTACCTCAAGCATATCCTGAATAGAGGCGACAGCTGTGTGGGAGTCTGGATTAATTAGCAACGCAGTTGCTTCTACCGACTGATTTTGACGCCACATCACTAGCCTGCGACAACCTTATTTTAATTCTTTGTAAAACGGTTGGCTCTTTTTCCAAGGTCACGGAAGCTACCGTGATGCTAAACCTGTTACAGTTAGAGATCACGGAAGCTAAACCTATTACAGTTAACCGTTCGATTTTCAATGAAGTTCGGCTCACCTACTCGCTCACCTACTCGTTCATCTACTCGCTCATCTACTCGCTCACCTACTCGCTCATCTACTCGCTCACCTACTCGTTCATCTACTCGTTCATCTACTCGCTCACCTACTCGCTCACCTACTCGCTCATTTACTCGCTCACCTACTCGCTCATCTACTCGCTCATCTACTCGTTCATCTACTCGTTCATCTACTCGCTCACCTACTCGCTCACCTACTCGCTCATTTACTCGCTCACCTACTCGCTCACCTACTCGCTCATTTACTCGCTCACCTACTCGCTCATCTACTCGCTCATCTACTCGTTCATCTACTCGTTCATTTACTCGCTCACCTACTCGTTCATCTACTCGCTCATCTACTCGCCCTACCAATCTCTCTACCAAACGCCCTACCAAATTCCCTACCAAACGCCCTACCAAATTCCCTACCAAATGCCCTACCGAATTCCCTGCCAAATTCCCTACCAAACGCCCTACCAAACTCCCTACCAAACTCTCTACCAAACGCCCTACCAAACTCCCTACCAAACGCTCTATCAAACGCGTCGGTCGAACGCATAAAACACGTCAAACAGTGCTTCAAACAATGCTTTCTACATGGCTTGAAAACAGTACTGTTACCCCTGTGGTTAGTAATCTTCGCTCCCAGCCGAAGGTTGACGCTAGGAAATTCAGAGGATTCAGAGTATTTACTTCTTCCCACTTCTTTCTTCCTTCGTAGAACAGTTTCTACTTTCTATTTCGTACGAAATAATGCTAACTGACTCAATAGAACGCACTCTTCATGACTCAATATCAAACTTCCTACTGACCTTTCTGCTGAGCTTTCTACTGAGCTTTCTACTGAGCTTTCTACTGATCTTTTGATCGAGCTTTCTACTGATCTTTCTACTGATCTTTCTATTGATCTTTCTACTGATCTTTCGATTGAGCTTTCTACTGATCTTTCGATCAATCTTTCAACTGATCATTTTACTGATCACTCTACTCATCATTCTACTCATCATTCTACTCATCATTCTACTCATCATTCTACTCGTCACTCTACATGCTCATCATTTTTGTTACGATCCTAGCCTTCGCCTATCCTTCCTAGCTCTGATCTGGGTTTCATTCTAATCGGGCCTAGTGAGCATTCGAGCTAGTAGTGATGTCATTGGGACCCTGCATCATATGTGTAAGGCGTCAACCCTTTCGAGCCTAGCACAGAGCTGAGAAACACACATATAAAGAACCGAGTTCTTTCCTGTAGATACTTTCCTTCCTTAGCATTTATCTATTAGTTAAATGACACTCATATGACTCGCTCTATGCCGATCTTCAACAGTAGATAAATGCTAACCAACTACTCTGCTATCGACGTGTAGATGATACGAAATAACCTACTTCGTTCATTCAGAAATTCGCAAGAGATTCTTCGAATATTGTACTCATTTGTTTATCAGAAAATTCACAAGAACTTCTTTGAATTACATTTATCAAATTTATCACAATCTATCTTTACCTTCAATCTCTCATCATGACATGTGACTTCGAATCAGTCGAATTTCGAACGACTCGCTTGCTTAGAAGCACTGCAAATAGACGAGTTTCTTTACTATCTTTCAATGCTTCAACTGAAGCTAAAGACGTCGAGATCTCATGAAACATTAAGATTGAAGAACAACTACGTCAGTGAGCTGTTGATCAGTCAAACGAGATCATCAAGATGTTAAATGAGCTAAGAAATCAACGAAACATGACTTTGAAATGCAATGAGCACTGAATCGTTCTACAAGTTGAACATACTCAGAGACTGAAACAGCTAGAGATCAATCGCACGACAATGAACACTCTAGAAGAGACTAACACTCGACTATGAGAGACAATGTTGAAACTCAAAGAGAAACAGTGTTCAGCTGATCAGTCTCAATCTCGACAGTCTACTGAGTCTCGATCTATTATGAATCATCTATCTCAATAAGATATCAAGTTGCATGCTTCTATCGAGAATCATACTTGACGAGAGACATCTATTAAGTTTATCTCATTCGAAAATAAACATCATTGATTCTACAAATTTTTTAACTCATTTATATTCACTGATGAAGACGAATTGAGTTGAGAAGATTGAAGAAACAAGATGAACGACAAGCTGACTGTCAATGTTGATCAATTCAATGATGAAATCATTTGTATTGTTTACATGATGTCTAGACTAGAAGATGATGCTGCGAAGCACATCTTCGCTTGACGTTGTTTTGATTCTTCGAATTCATTCACTTCAATTTACGAGCTATTCGATCATTTGAAAGAAATATACGATGAACTGAATAAGAATCAAAAGTCTCAACGTGAATACAACGCTTTGAGACAAGCAGACAAGTCTTTCAATGTTTTCTACTTCGACTTTATGAAGCTATTCAACTATCTCGATTATGATGATTGCACTCTGATGAATGATCTTCAGAATAAAATTAACAATCACTTGCAGAATGCTTTATCAATCTGTTCAAAGAACTTTACTTCGCTTCTTCATCTAAAGAAATTTCTTCAAGATGTGAATAATAAACAGCGAGTCAACTATCAGCTACGCAGCGAACATCACACTGTCATCATCAAAGTCATTGTTGTATCTGACAAACGCGTTGCTTTCTTGTTGATGATAACTTCGATAATCAATTATGTTAAGTCGACTATCTTTTCTATCTTTGAATCAGCAAGATCATCAATCATCTGCTACATCTGCAAGATCTCAAGTCACTTGTTCAAGAATTGCTCTCAGCTAAACAAGATTAACATCTTTGCATCTTGAGCTTTTATCTCTCATCTACATGAAATCATCATTTCGAAAGATAAAGAGAATGAGAAAATGTTTTCTTTCAAGAATAGCGAGACAAAAAACTAGTGACTTTCATCAAAGACACGATGAAAGATGTGTTAATTTCTTCAACAACAAGCATGTCAGATGATTTTTTTGCTTCTGAATCTTTGATCATTGAATGTGTACTTTCTAGCAATAAAATTAGTTACTCATTGAAGTCATTGATTGACATCAAAGCTGCTGACTATTCGTTCATTGATGAAGTGATCACGCAAATTGTTTGTGATCAGTTGCAAATCAAGCTTCTGACTTTGATCAAAGCAAAGTCAATACGAGAATTCAATGATCATTATGCAAAAAAACTCATTACTCATGTCATTTATTCGAATCTGACGATTCAAGATCACACGATAAACATCGCTTCTATGTTAATCACTTGATTAAATCAACATCAAATGATTCTTGAAAAAACATGAATGAACAAAATTGATCTAGTAATAGATATGTAAATCGACTTTCTTCAATTTTCGAATTTCAATTCTCGTTTAAAATCAATTGTTCTATCATCAAGCAATAAAACAATCATAAAACAGAAGAGCTTGATCTTTACTTACATACTGAAGAGATTTTTCACTTTCGTTACATCTCAATTCAGTCAGAAATTACTTTCTTTCAATCAATTCAATGAGAAGTCAGTTAAATTAATTGAACAGTTAAAATCGCGTGACGCGACTTTAACTAACGTCAAAATTTCTAAATCAACGTCAGATTCATTGAACATTATCATGATTGAAGCTGCAACTTATAGAATGTTAGTCAAATGATCAGATGTAAAGATCTTTGCTGTTATCATCTTGAAAATTGATCGACTCATATTTACAGTTGAAAATAAGTCTAAAGAAGTGAATCTGCATGAGCTCTCTCACATTGAGACTTTTGAGCAGATCAAAGTCAAGTTTCTCTTTGAATATTATGACTATCTAGATATTTTCAATCAAGTAATAATCAATCAACTTTCTTCTTATCATTTCTATGATCACAAGATTGAGCTGATCAACGAAGAAACATTTTCGCGAAGCAGACTTTATCAGATGTTCAACTATAAACTTCAGAAGATAAAGAAGTATCTGATTAATCATCTGAACAAAGAATTTATTTTCTTCAGCTTTGCATCATACGTCTCGCTCATCTTATTCATCAAAAAGAAAGACGAAAGTCTGCGTTTCTGCATCGATTACAGAAAGCTCAATGCTTTGATTAGACTGATCGCGTCGGGTCGAGTTGGAATTTTTTTGGAAAAGTGTCGAGTCGGGTTGAGAAGTTGAACCCGAGCACTCGAATCGGGTTGAGAAGCTTGATCCGACAACTCGACCTGAAAACCCGACCCGACCCGACAAGATATTAGATAGGTGTAAATAGCTTGGTCAAACAGCCTACATGGTTCCCCTTCATGACTTCCTACCATGTTTTCCCGTCATGACTCCCTACCAAAGTCAAACGGCCTTCATGTTTCCACGTCATGTTCCCCGTCATGTTCCCCTCCATGTTCCCCTCCATGTTCCCCTTTATGTTCCCCTTCATGTTCCCCTTTATGTTCCCCGTCATGGCTTTCTACCAAACCTCCCTACCAAACAGCCTTCATGGTTCCCCGTCATGGCTTCCTACCATGACTTCCCTCCATGGCTCCCCTCCATAGCTCCCCTCCATGGCTCCCCTACCATGGCTCCCCTACTATGGCTCCCCTTCATGACTCCCTATCATATAGCCTTCATGTTTCCCGTCATGACTCCTATCAAAAAGGTAATGCAAAAAGGTAATGCAAAAGCCAAAAACCGGAAAAATTTCTATATTTAGCCCTCTTGACGCCAAGCTCGAGTCCTTGGCGGGTCGGGTCGAGTTGACCCAATTCCCAGTCGGGTCGAGTCGGGTCGGATTGAAAATATGAGCAACCCGACTCGAATCGGGTTGAAAATGTGGGCAACCCGACTTTGAATCGAGTCGAATTCAAAATGTCAACCCGAAACTCGATCCGACGATCAGTCTAGCTTTGATTAAACGAGATCATTATTCTTTGTCATTGATAGACGAGACTTTCACTCGTATACAAAAAAGCAAGTATCTGACTCAATTGAACATCATTGTCGCGTTCAACAAACTACATATGCACTCAGATAATGAAGATTTGACTATCTTTATTATCTTTTTCGACTTATACAAATATCATGTAATGCTCTTTAAATTAACAAATGAATCGACGTTTTATCAACATTATATGAACGACGTGTTGTTTGAATATCTACATCAGTTTTGTCAAATCTATCTAAATGACATTATCATTTACAGCAAGACTCTGAAGAAACACAAGCAACATGTACAATTAATCTTGAATAAACTACGAGAAGCTGATCTACAGATAGACATCAACAAGTGCAAGTTTCATGTTCAAAAAACTATCTTTCTAGAACTCTTAATATCAATTGAAGAATTGAAAATGAATTCGCAAAAGATGCAAGCAGTCATTGATTGATCTACACTCAATAATCTCACTCAGATGCAGTTCTTCATTGACTTCTGCAATTTCTATCGATGCTTCATCAAGAACTTTTCAAAGATTGTTTATTCAATGATTCAACTTACTCAAAAAGAAATCATATTTGAATGAAATGAAGTTTGTCAGATCATCTTTGATCATATGAAGAGATGTATGATTGAAACTTCTATACTACGTCACTTTAATCAAACTTGTGAGATTATTCTTGAAATTGACTCATTCAACTACGTCAATAATGAAATTCTCTTTCAATATGATGATGAAGAAGTACTACATTCAATTGTTTTCTATAGCAAGAACATGTCTTCTGCTGAATGCAACTACAAGATATATAATAAAGAACTTTTGATCATCATTCAAGCATTTGAACACTGACGACTTGAACTGAAGCTAACTGACATTTCTATTAAGATGTTCATCGATCATCAAGCGCTCATCTTGTTGATGAAAGATAAAGAGCTGAGCAGACGTCAGATGCGCTGAGTTCAGAAGCTCGCTGACTTCAACTTCAGAATAATGTATCAATTTGACAAACAGAACATCAAGATCAATGCATTTACTCATCAAGCTGATGTCGTGCTTAGAGATTCAGAAGATGAGCGCGTTCATTATCAATGAATCATTATTCTGACTTCGAATCGAATGAAAATTGCTGATCTAAAGAAGAACATCAGTAAATCAATCTATAAACAAATTCTTAAGATTAATGAGATTGACGAGAATTGTACGTTACTTCGCGAAGCAATAGCAAGAAACGAGACACAATATAAAGATATCAAATTGAAGAATTGTTGAATTCAGAATGAAATCTTGTATCATAATAGTCAACTATGAGTTTCATTCAACGAGCTTCTACAAACGAATCTAATTCATGAGATGCACGATCAATTATCAGTTGATCATTCTGATATTCTTAGAACTGTGAAAGTCATAAAGCGAAACTACTATTGATCATTCATGCGAAAAACGATAAATCAATATATTTGAAACTGCTATATCTGTCAATGTTCAAAGATATTTAAAGATAAATCAAATGACTTGCTTCAATCTCTATTAATATCTGAACAGCGATGACAAGACATAACAATGAACTTCATTATCAATCTATTTGATTCAAGTGAGTACAACGCTATTCTGATAATCATCTGCAGATTGTCAAAAGAAAGACATTATATTTCTTGCATCATTGATGATGAAAATATCACTGTCGAAAAGACAGCTGAAATGCTGATTCAATGAGTATATTGAACTTATGATTTATCAAGCTTCATAGTATCTGATCGAAATTCGCAATTCATCTCTATACTATGAAAGTTTCTTTGCAAACGACTGAGCATTTTTCTTCGATTGTTCATCATCTATTATTCTCAGATCAACGATCAAAGCGAACAAGTCAATCAGAATGTCAAGCAATATCTTCAATTCTTCTGTTCATATATGCAGAACAACTGATCTAAGTGACTATTCATGATTGAGTTTATTGACAATAACGTCTTGTTCTCAGTCATTTTCTTGATTTTCTTCTTCATGAACAAGAACTTTCATTCTCATATGAGCTTTGATCTTGACATCATTGAATATGAAAGCATTCGCGAACGCTTGCAGATCAATCGAGTCAAGAATATATCTGAACAAATGAACAAAACATTGATCTTCGCTTGTGAAGCTCTGATCAAAACATGAAAACAAATGATGAATCAAGCTAACAAGCATAGAAAAAAAATCAATTACAAGATTGAATCAAGAATGTTTCTGAATGAATGAAACATCATTACAGCGAAATTCTTCAAAAAATTGAATGACAAGATGCTTAATTCTTTTCAGATCATCAATCTCATTGACTCATTTTATAAATTGAAACTACTCAAGACTATGCATATACATGATGTATTTCATTCAGAACTTCTTCATTTCATCGTCAATGACTCTCTGTTTGATCAGAAGAATAAATTCTCGAGATCAATAGTGATAAATGATGAAGATGAATGAAAAATTAACGATATATTGAACTCTCAATGATATCGAAGATGACTTCAATATCAAGTCAAATGAAAGAGTTATGACAATGATCTCAACTGATATAACGCTGACGACGATGAATTTATGAACGCTCAAGAGATGATCGATGACTTTTATATCAAATATTCAAGAAAAGCGCATTAAGAAACAACATTCATGCGAACATGAATATTCGAGAAAAAGAGATAATGTTATGATTCTAGCCTTCGTCTATTCTTTCTAGCTCTGATCTGAGTTTCATTCTAATTGAGTCTAGTAAGCATTCAAGCTAGTAGTGATGTCATTGAGACTTTGCATCATATGTGTAAGACGTCAATTCTTTCGAGTTTAGCACAGAGCTGAGAAACATACATATAAAGAATCGAGTTCTTTTCTGTAAATACTTTTCTTTCTTAGCATTTATCTATTAGTTAAATGACACTCATATGACTCGCTCTATGCCGATCTCTAACAATTTTACATGCTCATCATTCTACTCATCATTCTACTCATCACTCTACATGCTCATCATTTACTCGCTCATTTACTCGCTCATTTACTTGCTATCTACTCACTCACTCAAATTCTTTATCAAACACTCTATTAAACTCTCTATTAAATGCTTTATTAAACTCTTTATCAAACGCTCTATTAAACTTTTTATCAAACATTCTATCAAACGCTTTATTAAACTCTTTATCAAACGTTCTATCAAATTCTTTATCAAACACTCTATCAAACTCTCTATCAAATTTTCTATCAGACTCTCAATCAAACGCTTTATTGAACTCTTTATCAAATTTTCTATCAAACTATTTATCAAACGCTCTATCAAACTCTCTATCAAACTGAGCTTTCTACTTGAGTTATTGACTGAGCTATCGACTGAGCTTTCTACTGAGCTTTCTACTGAGTTATCTACTGATCTTTCTACTGTTCTTTCTACTGATTTTTCTACTGATCTTTCTACTGATCTTTCTACTGATCTTTCAACTGAGTTTTCTACTGATCTTTTGATCGAGCTTTTTACTGATCTTTCGATCGATCTTTCAACTGATCATCCTACTCATCACTTTATTCATCACTCTACTCATCATTCTACTCATCATTCAAGAATCAAATTTGTTCTCTATCGAGCATCAAATATGACTCTATCAAACAGTCTTTATGATTTTTACATGACTCTCTACATGACTCTCTACATGACTCTCTACATGACTCTTTACATGACTCTCTACATGACTTTCTATCAAGCTTCGAATTGCTTCACAATCAAGAATCAAATTTGATTTCTATCGAGCATCAAATATGAGCTCTATCGTACATTCTACGTGACTTTCTATCGAACAGTCTTCATGATTTCTTTCATGACTTCCTTCATGACTCTCTACCTCATTGATTTACTCATTAACTTTCCCATTAACTTTCCCGTTGACTTCCCCATTGACTTTCCCAGCGCATATATTAAATTGTGTAAATAGCTATTATTTAGTTAGTCAAATTAATTAGTAATTAACCTATTATACGATCGCAATAACCAATAAGTTCTGAGTCAGCAATAGCTGAAAACTGCGTTGCTTTCCATTGATAACAGACTTGCTCGAGCAGTCAACGAACCTAGTATTCTGCGTCGATTTACCCGGGCTTGAAAATGTTCTCTGCGTTGTGTCATGATACCGATGGCTTATTCCGTATAGTAGATAGGTAAACGTTACGTCGCTTTACCAAGGAAGTTTTCCTGGAAGCAAACCCTAGTTCAAAGCCAGCCCTACCGTAGCTTCCGGAAGCTTAAAACCAGTATCTGTACATAGAATACTTCCGTACAGCTCCCCTCGGCCGTAGACGAAGGGCATCTTCAGAAGGCCACCCTTACTTCACTTCCTTGATTTCTGAAACATAATTGATTGATCTTGGGAATTTGTGACTTCATCATACTTGTATTCAAAGATATAGCATACCACGAACACGCTCGTTCCCAGCTTATATTTCGGAAGGTCTACCGACGATCGAGCCCTGTTTGACGACGGCACGCGGACATCGAGACCTGCTGCTTCTTCGAATTTGCAGTGCCCTTCCCACTACCATCGAATTGATTCTCCGTCTGCAAACATCTGTAAATTGATTCCGCAATCAAGATCGTGTGCCCCGAGGATCTTGGAACAGCTTCCAACATTCTGACGTTCTGTGCGACCCGAGCGTTGCAATTTGCCACCATTGGAAAGTATCATCAGTTGAGCCGAGCTACCGCGACAGCTATAATATCCACGACTTTCTGCCGATATCCATATCATTGACTGAAGCACTCTATCCTTGAGGCGTTGTTCTGTACTCCGGTAGCTGGAACTTCACAATGGCTTCGGCGGATGGCCAAGGGACAGCACTGGCAAAAGATAGCACGCGAGAGCCTACAACTACACCCAACATACTTGCGGGCCAGTTACAACCCGTACAGTCTTCGCCGATGTCTTCTACGTCAGTGGAGATGACTCAATTCGGTCAGCAAGCCGCAACAGAGGCCACCTCGGGAAATGCTCCAATATTTACAATGCCAGAACCCGCGTCAACTTCAAGAGAGGACCCAGTACAAGAGTCGTCGACAGTAAGAGAAGACCTAGGCATAAGCTCTACGACCGAGCCCTCGAGTCCAGTCACTGCGCGAAATGCTCCTCTCACGCGCAAAGAGACCGCTCCTGCCATTGGCTCCTCCTCCGATAAACCGATTTCAGTACCAAAAGAATCCGATTTAGCTGGCCCTACTCTGATTATCACTCTATTATTGACCAACGGTGCAAGGCACCCTTATAAGATTGACGAAAGATATTTGAAGAAGCGGGCCGTCAATGTGGATGGCAACAATCCTGTCAACCTGAGTGTATATACCTTGAAGGAGTTGATATGGAGAGAATGGAGGGAAGGTAAGAGTAATTTAACTAGGTAGTCGGTCGCTAAGCCTTGGTATGGCGTGCTGATACATATGTTATCAGAGTGGGAACCAAGACCGTCAAGTCCAAGCTCAATACGCATTATCTACTATGGAAAGATGCTAGAAGACAAGGCTCGCTTGCATGGTAAGGGATCAACCGAGCATATTGGAGGATCTGCCTAACATGTTTATAATCAGACTGCAAATTCGAGATTGGGACCACTCCTCATGTTGTTCACATGACCATCAAACCACAAGAAGTCGTGGACGATGAAGATGCTAAGGGATCAAAAACTGGAGGCAGAGACCGTGACGGTAATGAGAGGGGTCCGGGTTGTCGATGCGTTATTTTATGACCCGTGCCCTTCGTTTGCCCTTATTGGTCAGGTTTCTATAGCGAGAGAATTGTGGCTGTCAGCATGTTGAGAGACGGCGTACAGGTTAGGCTGTGCCTCTGGTATAACGAGGCTATAACGGGGCTTGCTATGGGACGGCGCTATCGGACTGACATTGCGCTGTCAAGCTTTGTATAAGATCAAGAGTCGAGCTCGGGGATGTATTATAAATCATGGTTTAACGAGATATTTGTTGGTGGTTCGACATCTTGACACAATGTCCAAGAACATTTGGTTAATGACCAGCGAACCAGAGGATCCTCTAATGTAACTGTTGTTGATTGGAGAACATAAAGAATGGTCTTGATGGTATATTTGGACCTCAATTTGAGAGCTTACCATCCGCGACTCGCACTCGATTAATCTAAAGTCTTCCAACTTTCGTCCATACTTTCTCCTCAAACAGCTAGCCGTCTCTCTGCGCCATCTCTACCAATCCATCCTCATCCTCGCCTCCATCTCCGTGTGGAAATCAACTGCCTCCCTTGTCTCATCCCCTACCATCAAGTTAGCCTCCATTTCAAACAACCTCCAAGCTTAGAATCGTCCACATACCCCTATAAACATCCTCCCACGCACACTCCCAATCCCTCCCCGCCAACACATCCCCCGAAACCCCCGCGCTGCACCCTAAAACCGCAGGCCGCCACTCCCCCTCCCTCGCAATCTTCAGCTCCATACCCTTCCTCACTGGCTCGGCGATCCCAAACGTCCGACGCAGGCCGTTCATTCTGAGGCTGTCTTGCGTGGCGGTCCAGGCGGCCAGGCGGGCTTCGAGGGGATGCGTGGATATGGGTGCTGGGGCGGTGTTGGCGGGGGATGGGTTGGGGTTGTAGGTCAGGGAGGCGCGGAGGGTGTCGGGGAGGCCGGGGGCGGAGGGGGCGCCTTTTGAGGCGGAGGAGGTGGTGTTTGTCGCGTGCGTGGGGTGGGAAGGGGAGGGGACGATGCGGAGGGACTGGGTGGGTTAGCTAGGTGGAGGATGGTGCTGGATGGGGGTGTAGTGGGCTTACCATGGTGAGATAGTGGGTGCGGTGCGGTTTGGAAGCTGCAGAATGTACGGATGGAGTTACTCTATATGTAAGGAAAACGGTTGATATGCGGAGTTGGTGATGAAGAGGGTACGTAGACTTGTAAACTGTTTGATTTCGGGGCAAGCTAATGTGGTTAGCTCGGAGCCTTGACTGATCTGCTTATAAGGCTTAGTGCGTCAGCCGTACTGTATGTTTGGATTCTTTTCCTATGAATCGTTTCTGTGTTTTCTGATTAATCACTAGAGTGCTCTGAGTCGACCATGTCACTTCTCATACAAAAACAACCTACTCACGGCCTTTCAAGAACCGTTGCTTCATGTCCAGAACTAGTGAAATCTTCTGTTCTGCAATCGCTTGAATACCACCGATGTTTTCTTGAGTCTCTGCTCGCGGTAATGGTACCCATTTGTTTGATATTTGGAATACTCTTCGACAGCGCTGCTGCGATTGTTGCGTCAAACACAACCAGTCAAACCAGCTGAAGACAAAAGTGAGAAAGTATGTTGGTTAAGGCAATTACATTGGACAGGGGGTCCATATGTTCAGGACCCTCTACCTGCGGAGTCGCACTCTGAATCTGCAATAGTTCACCACTAAGGACCGCGTTGTGTGCCGATGCACAAGGAGGAATCCTCTTTGTATCAGTGGCAAACTTCGACACTATGAGATTCTTCGTCAACACTGAATAGATACTTCTGGACCTAACAATAGAGCGCACAGAAAAACAGCTGTCGAATGCACAACTACATAAGCTTCTATGGGTTCTTGGATCGAACCTCTCGTTCTCGGAGTGCTTTCATCGGTACAAGCTACATCACACGGAAGCAACCAAGCATGCAAAAGTGACATACTCCAGCAATGCTGTCACTATACAATTCTCTGCCACAATGCTGGCAAAAGACATAATGTTGTCAAGCAAATAAAGGGCCTTGAGTCATATCGTTCTCTATATCGGCATGATACTCTCCTTTGTATATAAATGGAGATGCCATTCTTATCTTGTCTGCGTCTTCCTCTTCTCTCCCATAGCATCTCTCCTCCACGAAGTCCATTAAACGCTCAAAGCCATCGACATCCCGAATTTCCCTCTTGATTAATTCCCAATTATATAAATCTGAGACATTGCCTCTTTGAGTCTTCTCGTCCTTCTTATTCCACCAACCTCAAGGTACATTTTCAGGCTCCAAAACATAACCATGTCTCTCACCTTCTACTAATCGCCCTAGAAATTAGTTCACTCAACCCAATATGTCGAACCGTGACATCCAATTGCAGGATCTTCCAGCCGAACGGTCCGACCTAGTAGCCGCTACTCCAGAAGTGACCTATACATACGAAGGGAGGACAAGGATTATAGACCCTATAGTATGCATCTCCCGAGGCGTGAGGAGATCCAGCGCGAAGACCACCAACTTAGCTTTGCAGAGTATTGTATTGTATTGCTTGTTGTTAAAATTGTCAAGAGTATTTCAATCGTAGTTGCGCCGCTTGTGGAGAGGCTTATAATTTTTGCTGTGCTGCTTGTAAAGGTCGTTGTGTTGTTATGTAGATAGCTTCTCTATGCCACGGGGGTTTGATTAGCTTCTGATAGAGCTTGTCTTATTATGCAGAATTTTCGAAAGAAAATGCTCCAGCGTGAGAAGTTAAAGAGGAAGAGGTCGGAACGGACGAGCTCTGCGATTTTTCAACAATACACGGACCCTCAGGGAAAGATTGAGATACGCTCAGGAATAGGCTTCACGTTCAAGACTTTAGCCAAATCGTAGTTACAGCCAAGGCGAGGTAAGCGCATCAACAGAAAGGATATCAATTCAAGAAAAGCAACATGACATAGCTAATATACTATCATTAGCAATGGTGAGTAGTAAATACCTCTGGGACTGTAATTCTCCGATCCTTTATAACTTCCGAAATAAAGTTCGGTCGAGGTTATGTACATGCTGCCTCAGGGTAGGTGGTGTTCTTTAGATGTAGTAAATACATCGGTCAGTCGGACTTTTCCCAAGAAGATAAATTGGAGGAGCACCTTTTCGAGTTTTCTAAACAATCACTTGTAGGAGTCCCCAATTTGGCAGCCCCTAAGCAGTTTTTCCACTGGGTTGCTATACAAGGAGCTATCAGCTAGACAAGGCATCATTCGATCCAAGTCGTCCCATCAGTATGCCAAAACCACCATGTGCATTGACTCTTAACGCTAGGCTGGGGTATTTTGAATCCATACATCAAACACCATCCAAATCAACCAGCTTTCCGACTCCGTCTCGAGGGCTTAGAAGCCTCCATCTTGGGCCGGTCAACGGTACCACCAGATTTTCTCTGCTCTTTCTGCTTCTTCTCCTCTTCCTTCTTCGCCAGTGCTCTTCTTACCGCCCCCTCTTTCTCCAAAACCTCAATTTGCTTCTCACTAAATCCCCATAACTTTTTCGCAACCTCGTCGTCCTTGATCTCCTTTCGTCCATAAGCCACCTCTCTACATTCTTTGAGAAATCTCCCGCCAACACCTTTCCCCAATTCCGCCTCCATCGCCGCAAGTAAGAAGCTCTGAGCGCCTTGCACAGGTGATTTTAGTACGAGCCACCAGATTGGCCACATAAATAGATATAGTGAAAGACCCCACAAGGAACCCATAGTCAGCCATCGGCGCATACCCGGCGTGCGGCTAAAGCTGGGATCAACGACGATAACTCTCGCATTGTTCGGCTGTTTGTCAGGCCGTACGTATACATCTAAATGTTTCTGGAACGCCTGCGCAAACACCATCATTGCCAGCTTACTCGTCCCATATTCTTTCCCGGGAGGGAGTGGGCTGCGAGAGTCCTGCATTGCCTTTATTTCGCCTCCGAGGTAGCTGGAACAGGTACTGAATATAATTCTTACGTCCCTGTCTGCAGGCTGGGCTCTGAGGGCCGGACTCAGGATGCTGAGCAGGTGGAAGTTGGCGAGGTAATTGATTCCCCAGACGGGCTCAACGTTATCCTGGGTCAATTCCCCGGTTCCGTACTTGGGAGTCAGAGTATCGGCGCAAAGGATTATCATGTCAAGTCTCCTGGGTGGGGCATTGTCAATCCATTTGGTCGCGAATTGACGAATAGAGTGTAATGAGGAGAGGTCAACTTGCTCGGCGTAGATGAGCTCATTAGCCGTATCGGAGCGGAGGTCATCAATGTATTCAACCAGGAAAGGGTCTGAGTGTGGGTGGTGAGTGAGCAAAAGTATCTGGGCCCCCCTCGAAGCAAGAGACCGAGCGATTGCGGCGCCGACGCCCGATGTGCCGCCCTAGTTGTTTCAGCATTGAACGTGGCAGTAAAAGATCGTTTATGTACTGTGATCACGACCACTTTCGAATGCATAAGACGCTCGGAGGTGTTGCTGGCTCCGCCGAAGTAGGTTTTGAGTAGATAAATCAGGATAAGCCATGGTGCGGTCTTCAATATTGGGGTGGCAAAGGGAATTGAGGAGACGCCATTGAATATGGCTTCTGCCAATATAGGTATAGGCATCTCAGAGGGTTGGTTTTCTTTGTTTTCTAGACCATCTCTGGTTTCCGTGCACGGAAGATACTTTACACTAGCGCAATTCACATATCTTATCAGATCTGATAGCCGAGGCTCTTTCCCTCCATGCACCATTGCCGCCACGAGTTTAACTTGCCACCACACTGGTGATTCGGGAAATCTCCCCATGGATCAAGATGAAGGATATATAATACCCCTCACTGACCAAAGGGTCTTTGGCGCTGGGATTAAGAAAAACCGTGTAAAGTTTGTCCCTCCCGAGCCAGCTGGTTCAAAAACCAAAGCAGATACCTCGAACGGTGCTGCTGTTGCAGATCTTTATCGATCCATAGTCCTTCAGGAGGGCTGGTCAACAGACAAGTTTAGGGAAGCGAATGAACCACAAATTCCGAATACGGTATCAGAATCGGCGGCACCGAACGCCGAGCTTGAGGGAGCCTCTTGCGAAATCTGCAACTTGTCGTTAAAATCGCCCAACTCTACAGTTCCCACACCCTCAAATCCTCATGAGGCCTCCCTAGTCCACCAAGTCTGTCTCTCCCACTCACATCCCCCATCCCACCTCGACCGTACGCGCAAGGGCTTAAAATACCTTTCCTTCTACGGCTGGGACCCAGATAGCAGACTTGGTCTGGGGGCTGCTGGTGATGGTAGACTGGCGCCCATTAGGGGAAAGCTGAAAAATGACACTCTTGGGGTGGGGTTTGAGGAGAAGCTGAAGAAGAATAAAGGAGGAGTGGTCGGTGCGGAGAAGCAAATGGAGAAGCTGGATGCGAAAAAAGTCAGGAAGTTGGAGGCTGAGGGGAGGAGAAAGAGAGCAAGGTTGCAGGAAATGTTTTATGGGAAGGATTAGTCGGAGAGATAATTGGGATCTGAAGGATAATGTTGTTAAAACCATTGTGGCTACAATATGAAACCAATGTCTTGGGGTCTGGGATACGATTGCCGCAGCAGAAGCGAACATCCAAGCCTCAAAAGGACTTTCGTCCCAATTTCCTTCAAGTGATGCCTTCCGACTGAGAGAAAGGCTCTTGAAGGGCATAGGTTGCGATTCTTCTAAGTTACTCCGAGATCGCAAACCCTTCACTTAAATACAGGAGGTTATGCACTCATGAGTGTACGAAGCAAAGTGAGGTCTCACGGCGGATCTACTCTTGTAGACGTGTACTCACTGACATCAGTGTTGCTTCTACCGGCCAGCAAGGAGTGGTTAGTCAATGGGCACTTTAGCAATAGTTTCCTTCAATGAATCGAATCAAACCACAACCAATGAAATCGTTTCTAATCTTACAGCAATAATATCATTCTACGCTCGGCTCATACGCATTTGGATGCACACTGGCCTGATTCTCCCTTGTAATCTTTCAAGTCATCTCACCATGCAGTCGCTGAAGTGCGTAACAAGCAAAAGACCGAAGAAGTGTGTCACTTTTTCGAACTAAAGAAATGGAGTTTTTTCTTCTTTTCTGTGTCCTTTTCCTTGTCTTTCTTGGCCGGCTTGCCATTACTAAAAGGTGGCGCTGTCGTTCGGACAATATTGTTCGGAGAGCTGTTTGTGGAAGCTTGATTGGGGCCCAGGTTCATTGCGGCCATGCCACCCACTGGAGGCTGCTGCCGCTGACCCAAGTTGGAAGACTGCATTGGAGGTGCCTCTCGTTCGAATAAATGATCAGGAGCCTTCGGCTTTGGTCGCTCTGCTGGAAGGTCAAGCCGCCGTTTATCGACACTTAAGTCTCCAACTTGTCTGAGATAGAGACTCGGGGTCAACATGTGTGACGATGCTAGGAAAATGTCCTTATTAGATGAATTGGAGACCTCATAGCAGGCACGCGATTCCGAGTAGGTTGCGCCCCCTGCCATAAAGACGATAATACGTTGCTTTGGCTCCACAGTGGAAGGGCGGGTCCTCGCCCACGTAGGCTTTGCACTTCGTAACGATGTGTGGGAAACGTTGTCTTGACCCATGAGCCCTTCAGCTGCATCTAAGTGTGGTTTGGTGAAAGGAAAAACGTTCTGGTCGAGGGCACCACGGACGTGCCCCTCGAGGATTGTTTTTATGACAGGCTCGAATCGGGACAGTGCTGACTCATCATCTCCCGCAGCTGGGGGCTGTTTCCTGCCGAAGAGCGGCTGGATTACCGGTCTGATGTCCTTCAATGTCCTCGAAACGTGAGCGCCAAGAAGGTCAAGGTTATGAATTACCTCGCCATCCCGCGTAGGTAATCGAGCATGTGCCAGTAGTTTCTGGATATCTGATGGCAGTAGACCATCACGATAGTGTATATACTCTATTATCAGCCGAAGACGATCAGGAAATGATACTTCGTCTTCATCCAGCAACCGCACCACCTGATCTGCAAGATTCTTGGGCTTCTTGTAGTCTTCGTCTAATCCAGTGGCCAGAGACTAGTAAGATTAGCTTTTCACTAAGCTACTGCTAGATCCAGGGACGAACCTGTTCAACAGAAGCTATATCTGCGAGGCGGCGGTCCTGGAAGATCTTCATAGCTTCCTGTACCATTCCAAGATGCAATGAGTACGCTTCCTTACCTTGCTGGTACTGCGGCAGACCCGCTAGCATGTCTTTCACGTTATTAATGGTGGTTGGCTTGTCGCTGGTATGATGTAAGTTTAATTAGCTAATTGCGTCCTTATATAATTGAGTATGTCTCAAGGTACACACCTTTCAGCAAACTGCGAGTTTTTAGCCTTGAAACTATTGAAATCGCTAACTAATTCCTGAAGGAGGTCTTTCATATGAAGGTGACGATATTTGACCCAGATACCGTCACTTTCGCTGATTTCAACCTCTTTCGTCTCCTCATTTGATTCGTTCTGATTGAGCACGGTTTTGTAGTAGATTCGATCTCCCTCAATAATCGGCAAAAGATCGTGGATCATAGCTTGATAGGTAAACTCATGCACAAGGGGAGCGAATAGGTCTAAAGATCTGTCCGCGATAATCAATGCACCTCGAGGTCGAGACGATGGGGGCGGGAAGTCCTCGTGGTGTTTGGCGTACTTATCCAGCTCTAGCTGTACAAAGCGAGCAAGATGCGAACATAAGACATGAGCTTCGTGTGTAGGATTTCGTGGGGTATAGTATCGAATAGTAGGATATTCGCCTAATGAGACGCATATTGAAACTATCTTGATTCATTCTTATCAGCATTTCGTCAGGAAAATGTCCAAGTCTGACACCATAGATCCACTTGGTACCTTTTGCGCTAGGTTATCCATGTGTTCTCTCACAAGTTGATTGCAAGCTGGGTGGAATAAGGTAGGAAAACTCCAGGGATCTCGAAAGGTGATGAGGTGAGACTCGCGAGGAAAGAACTCAGTATTGAGAGTTTTGAGTTGAACGACATGGTCTCTGGCCATAGACGACCAATCGAGACGCGCACTCAGCTCAGGACTTATCACTGTGTGAACAAAGATTTTGAATCAGTGCTACCTTGCTGTGATGTGCGCTGAGTACGAGGTCATCGAAACACATACCTGATGTCCAGATCACGTAGGATTTACGGTAACGCCGACGTTCGAGGTCAGCCACAAGACAGTCCACGATGTGGCTTAGAGGTGACAAAAGGTATATCGCATCCATCTCCTGATTCATTGGCCTCCTTTTCTCTATTTGTTCGATGTCTGCTCAACAATCAGTCCATAGAATGGGCTGAAACTGTAGCTGCCACACAGACTCGTGACATTTTCTTCCAATATGTCGTCTTCTCGAACAACACCGTCCACTAACTTTTTACTCGCTTCATCCAGCACCAACACCTTCCACTATAGATTTCTCAACGTTAGGAATAAATGCGGGAGAAAAGGAGGAGTCGAGTGTACTTCTCCGCGAGCGGTATGACGAACAGTCCCAAGAATAACTAGAAAAAATCGTTAGCTCGGAGAGACTGTCACAAGTGAGATCGGGCTTACTCTCTCGTTGAATCGTAATTGCAGATGTTCCTGCCATATTGACAATCCGCCGTAGAAGGGATGCACTGTCAGCGTCCAAGTCTAAGTGCGACACAACTCTTCAGAAAAGGTTCCTCATCAGCATGGACATTAAGAAAGACCCAGAAAGAGGCCAAAAGTATTAGGATGTGGTTTTTCCAAAGAGAATTGTACACCGAGCACTACCGGCGTAAGGCGGGCGGCAGAGGGGGGGGGGGGGGACCGGGGGGGGTTGGTTGGGCGGCGCGGAATACAAGTATTCTATGTAGAACTACGGATACTACTGTAAACGTCCGCCGTAGTGTAAACATCTTCACAAAGTTGAACGCCACTACCCCATTACGCTTTCACTCTACGTAGAGCGCATCTAACTCCACAAGACACTTTAATCAGTAGACTTAGTGGGGCCTTTTCAACAACCAATGAGCGCGTTCAAGAAAGAAAATCATCTGGGAGGGTAGGTCTGTCATATCTTTGTCACTCCTTGATCCGGGAATGCCAAAAGTCCATCGAATTGCGGCTCCAGGTCTCCTCCCATTCGCAAAGTTCAAGAGTAGGGATTTTATCCATTGGAGCACACAATGGCCTTCGGTTCTCTTTGCTCCATGCCGGGTGGCAGATGGGCCGCAAACATCAGTATGGCTTGCTCAGAGCAGGCGTCGCTCGACGGCCAACATACCGCAGAGGAAGCCTCGTATCGGCTTTTCGAACAGAGATCGAGGACGTGCTAGAGCTGCTTTCAATGGTATATCTGTACGTCAAGGCCTCAAAAATGAGAAGATCATACCCATACTAGTTGCTCGACTGGAACTTCTAGCGGAAGAGTTGATGGACGTCGAATTCACCAAGTTTGCGCAGCAGATAACGATGACTCTTCGGGATTGGAAATCTCCCAATCTTAAGCAACATCCTCCGCCAATCTTTGTCAACCTGCGAAAAGCATATGTTGATCGTGGCCAGGGAGGCTTGGATGCTCAGATAAAGTTCGCTTACCATGGGGCCGTTGCGAACCGGAGTTTCTCGGCATCAGGCCTCGATACCCAGGCAAAGCTTGCTGACCTACGCTACCCCGTGGAATGGTACCCGGTTACGAGAACAGTACAGCGAGAGATACACTTGCATGTTGGGCCCACCAATTCGGGCAAGACCTACCATGCTTTGAAACGACTGGAACAAGCGGAGTCGGGCATATATGCGGGACCATTACGACTTCTGGCTCATGAAGTCTATACAAGACTTAACGCAAATGGAAAAGCTTGCAACCTTATTACAGGGGATGAGCGACAAATCAACCAAGATCAAAATGTCATGATGAGTAGCTGTACTGTAGAGATGGTGCCGATTAACACTGATGTCGAGGTCGCGGTCATTGACGAAATACAAATGATTGGACATGACGAACGTGGTTGGGCGTGGACACAGGCACTGCTTGGCCTACAAGCAAAAGAAATTCATCTATGTGGGGAGGAACGAACTGTGCCTTTGATCCGGGAGCTTGCCGCGGCAATGGGAGACAAATTAGAGATACACCATTACGAGCGTTTGAGCCCTCTTAAAACCATGACCACTAGCTTGCACGGACAACTAGGCACCTTAAGGAAAGGGGACTGTGTAGTCGTATTTTCGAGGCTAGGGATCCACGCTCTTAGAAAAGAAATTGAGAAGACAACAAAGAAGCGGGTAGCTGTTGTATACGGCAGCCTACCACCTGATACTAGGGCACAACAAGCTAAACTATTTAATGATCCTAACAATGACTATGATATTTTGGTGGCCAGCGATGCAATTGGCATGGGCTTGAACCTGTAGGCCCTCCCCTTTCAATTACATTATGAATACTTACAAGAAGCACAGGAGCATAAAGCGTATCATCTTTGAAACAACCACGAAATGGAACGGTTTCCGCTTTGAGCCCATACCAGTTTCATCTATAAAGCAAATAGCGGGACGTGCCGGTAGGTATCGTACTGCCACACAGGCGAATGACCGCGAGCTTTCAACGAAACACCTTGAGCATGATCGTGCCATAACGAGTAAGGGGCTGCCGATTGCCGCACCGGCTCAGAATCTAGGCCTGATCACTACCTTGGAACCAATGGATCTTTCCGTGGTCAGGAAGGCGATGCAAACCGAAGCGGATCCGATCATGAGTGCTGGTATCTTCCCTCCTAACAACATCCTTTTGCAATTCGCAGCCCATTACCCAGAAAATACACCCTTTAGCTACATACTTCTGCGCCTTCATGAGTTGGCGCTCAAGCACCCGAGGTTTCACCTTTGCGTGCTGAAGGATCAAGTTGAGATCGCAGACGCGATAGAGCCAGTCAAAGGCCTGACAATCAGTGATCGAATAGCCTTCACCGCAGCTCCTGTCAATATGAGGAGTCCAAAAATGACCGAAGTCCTCCAAGCTTTAGCTAAATGCGTCGCATGTAATGGAGGTGGAGGATTGCTCGAGATACCGGAAATAGACCTGGATGTTTTAGACATAGAATGGACCACTGCGAAAGAATATCTGAATAAGCTGGAGGACCTGCACAAAGCTCTTATTTTGTATTTGTGGCTCAGCTACAGGTTTACCGGCGTGTTCACAAACCAACGGATGACATTCCACGTCAAAACACTAGTAGAAGAAAAGATTGACAAAGTGCTTGCACAAGCCACATATGATAAAGATAAGAGGAAGCTCCTTCGAAAGCAACAGCAGAAAGACCTTCTTCGAAGTTTTCAGGTGGACGAAGAAGAATTTAGTGCCAGGGATAAGGAGCCGACGATTGATGTTTCAATCACTCGACAACATGTCAACACTCCCCGTACGATGGTTATTCCTGACCGAACTGACCGAACTTATCGGGTTTTAGATTTACCAGAGGTGCCTAAAGAGAGACCTAGCGCCGCAGCTAATTGAGCATTCTCAAGCGCTTTGCATCGATGTGGAACAGCTGGGCACAGATTCATGATCAACATCTGCGAAAGCAAATCAAAATACCTTATAGCTTTATCAATTGGCGACATGTCGTATATGGCGGGCCAGACGGATTTTTTACACTTCTGGGGAATGGACATGTTCAGCATTTGGAATAGGTGGCGTCAGCAAACAAGGATTATCCTCATACAGTGGTGCAGCATGAGAGATATTCCTCCAATGTGGACGATAGATTCATGCTTATATGAGTATTTTACTCATCGTGGAAGCGTGAGCTAGGGTCGCCGTATGATATTCGGCTTTCTCGTCAGTGAAAGCTAGGTACTTAGTGACGTCTCTTAAAGCCTGTTTATCCGCACATTTGCTCTACGTCAATCTATCGCCTGCCGAGTCCATTCCAAAGGGGTTGGATTTTGTTCTCTGAGTCACGCACTGCTCGTTTGTGCATTTCGTCCCCATTACCACTTAGTTTTTGTCGAAGAATTCCAATGACTCTCTAGTCCATCACGAAGTACTCACTCCAGTTGCGTTTCGGCCTCCAACCTCGTATGTATGTCCTATCAATGCAGTCCCCAAGTGCCCCTCATTTAAGTGGTAAATGTTCATATATCTTGTTGCAAAGCCCAATTGATTTTCAACCAGCGAGATACCTCTCACAACGCTCACCACATGAGCATAGGACAAGGGCGGCCTTCCGTGAAATTGCATCGGATGGACTTCGATAGAAACACCACCGTAGAAGAAGCTTACGCCGACATCGGTGAGTGGGATGTCTCCTGTCTGCTGGACGAAATCGAAGATTATGGCGAGGGCTTCTGAGATACCGACGTTGACATTGGGCGGGTGGAGGTGATCACCGGGTGAGTTAAAGAGCTCGAGGGTTATGTAGGTGTGGGGGACTGGAAAGGGGGTTACGTTGGCTTTCAGGGTGACGCTGATGTGCGATGTCAATATTTCTAGGCATGAAATGGGAAGCCACGACGTTGCTAGTTTACCTCGCATTTGGTTGTTGTGAAAGGCTGGGTGAAGATCCGAGCTGGGTGACTGCAACGGGGATTAACGCAGCGATGACGGTGCTGAGTCGCAGTAGGACGACAAAAGTAAGTAGTCTTTGAAACGCCATTTTCAAGTTCGGGAGAAGAGATCATGCAGGACAGTGAGCAGAGGTTGGGGTTGGATTTCTCGGTTCAAGCAAACTTCTAACCAGGCCAAGTCAAAACGCAGGAGAACTTCCAATAATGTAACACGAACTTGAGGGTAGTCTTCCTTTATAAACGATCTGTTATTGGAAGACTTATTTTTAAGTACGAACCCTCAAACGCGACTTGCGATAAGCGGATAGAACTAGAGAATACCCAAATTACTACTTTTTTTTAGGTACAGAGGCGCGAATACAATCCGTATGCGATGCGTTGGCGGCAGAAAAAAGTCCCTCGTACGATACTCTCTTGTAAGCGCTCAAAGCAAGCTCGTACTGAGAATATCTTACAAGAGGAATCACCGTTATTGATACCCTGTTGTTCCTGGACCATGTTGATGCTCCACGTGCCTTGGACATTGTTTCGTCTCCTTTGTATTTTGATATCCTTCTGGTGCTTTACAACCCCGAAATTTGTACAAAGGTTATTGTGTCTAACTGAATCATCGCGACTAACAATGCTGTACATTTCTAAACGGTATGAAAAGTCTCATGGGTAGTGGAAGCTGATATATGAAACTCAAGCATGCCTTTCTTATTGTCGTGATACGTCTAATATAGAATGAACTAAGCTCCTAAAATGGGATATAGGACAATACCTCTATCAAAACCACGTCCTACAAGAAGAGCCGAAAGCGTTAGGAATACAGTCAGATGAGATTGGAAGTGTGACGCGTAGACGGTTCATCATGTAAAGGCTATAGACCAAGTTAAGGGTTCGTCAAGCGGCAACCTTGCTAAATAGAAAGTTGTACATTAAAGGTTTTTCGTCAGATGGAGGTTTCATCGAATAGAGGTCCTCTTAAGTATAGCACAACTTGGTATTGTTCTGTAAGTATTGGCAAAAACCCCCACAACTCCGTACTCACTGAAAGCATGTTGGAACTAGCGAAAATGATAACTATCAAACGAATATTACGCAGGTGGGAGAGGCTGCATTTGTCAAAGCTAAAGCAAGGCAGACAAACACTGCTTCTACCTCATAACCCTCGATCCTCACTTGGAGCAAACCCCACAAAATCTTACCAGGATCGCCCTACACTCTAGACCTGGTTACCTATGTAGATACTAAGACCACAATAACAGCCGTCTCTAGCGCCATGTCCTTGCCGAGCGCTGTAAGTACCGCAATAGCTAGCAACGGACATACAGCGATAGCAATATGGTCACCGCTTTGGATAAGAGAGTATATCGAGTCTTGCCATACCTTTGGAGAGGTCGCTGACTGTCTTGGTAGAGTGGAGTCTGACTGAGCACAGCGGCCATTGTTGCTAATGTTGGGCCGTCCTCGATGAGAGCTATAGGGTTTCTAAGGACGGCACGGCTGGCACGAAGGATTTAATATTGGATGATGTTTAGAGGGGTCTCCCCCTGTCTGAAGTTTGGAAGACTGTTGACGAAATAGGCGCACTGGTGCGGCAGGGCGTCTTACGAGGTTAGCCTTAGAAATAGTCTCAGGATCGTAGCTGTTGGTTTGGGAGGTGGGCAAATCCTGGCCCGGCGGAGCAGTGCTGTTTGTTGGATGAGACTGGGCCTTATGATGGCTACGATCTGAACGTTCGTGTTCTTAACGCGGATCGGACATTCCATGATCAAGGCGATTTTCGCCATATCGCCCTGATGCATTAGGGTTTTCTTCGTAGGCTCGTCTGGGTTTCTCAAGGTTTTCGAAATCTGATATCCAATCAGCGCTGCTGTCCATGTACCACTTCGTGCAAAATTTGAATTCGCATCCGCAAAAAGCTATGACAGTCATGATCCTAATTGAAGACCTCAAGCGAAAGTGATTTCTGAGAGTGCAACAGAAACCGCGGATTCGTTATCTTGGGAAAGTCACGGTGGAAGAAACATGTACTTTACACAAGCATTGCGCCCCACATACGTACAGTTCTTCTTGTCAATAACCCCAGTGACTGTCGAATCACGGTTTACAACGAATATAGCGAAAGAAATTGTCTTAGCTCAGACACAAACCGGTTGCTTCCGAACTGGATCCACGGCGAATTCCAGATCTTTCGGACTTAAGTCGCCAAGCACGCTCATATTTGAGACAACAAACATTACCAACCCATCAATATCAGCAGGTCTCAGCCATATGCCATTGGTTGTACGAAGTGAACGAAAGACTTTCCAATCTCCACATCTCATTCTTCAGAGTATTTGGAACCTGAATTGAGAATCCTCCGCCCCTTTGCTTCCATTCTTCAGATAGCTTCTATACGACCTTTACTCACACTAGTCATTTAGAACAGTGGTGAATGCTTGAAACTATATCAGGACATCTCGAGCTAAGGATTCGTAGTTTAATGTTGATTTTAAAGTAATGTAGTTCGAGGAACTACTGTACGCCCGGGAAGAGCGAAACTAGTGGACTCTGCGCTTAATATCAAGCGCCAGAAGCGAATTACATATGATTCCGAGATGGATATGCAGAGAGGTAGCAACAGCCATATTGAAAATTTAACGCTCTTATTTCTGCCCAGACTTTGGTATTGTCGCCGTGCCATGATCATGGATGACCTCGAATCACTTGAGTTGCTCTCCCTAGTCGCAAAAGTAACATCTGAGCTCCAAAATCATCTAGGAATCAGCGACAAAACTCTTGCCGAATTTGTTATAGACCAGCATTCGAAATGTCACTCGTTACCCGAATTCAAGTCACAGATGGAGGCCATGGGGGCGGAGTTCCCCAACAGCCTGGTGGAGAGCGTTGACCGATTAATTTTGACAATGCACCCCAAATTCAAGGGCAAAGTGAGAAACGGAACAACTCGAGGAGCAGAATCTCGCGAGGAGAAGGGCCTGGATGATGTCGAGAAGAAGACCAGGATATTTAAAGGCTTGGCTATGCCGGATCGGGATCTGCATTGGGAGGAGGAGCAAGCGGCTGCAGTGCCCGCAGATGATGATTCTAAGATGGGCACACTTGATGACACTTTCGCCATGCTCGAGAATCTGGTGGGCAAATCTAGGATGACTCATGATCGTACAAACAGCAGGAAAAGAAGTCGAAGCCCTGACGATGACGGCGAAGGGAGGGGTAGGAGGAAGAGGGACATGTATCGCTCGAGATTAAGATCTCACAGTTCGGAATATATTGAGAGACATCAGAAGCGCACTGGCGACTTACATAATGACGATGACAGCAGACCAATGAACGGCTATCATGGGAAAGAAGAATCCCACCGCAACAGACATGGGAGCAGCAGGCGACGGCATCGTGAAGATAACGACGACCACTTCAAGCGTCCCCCTGTCCCAGAAATTGATGATGCGCCAAAGATGTTTAAGGTCTACGATGGAACAGTGACAGGTGTTAAAGATTTCGGGGCATTTGTGAACCTGCAAGGAATCAAAGGAAAGGTAGACGGCCTGGTACATGTTTCTGCAATGCAGGAGGGAGCGCGTGTGAATCATCCGTCAGACCTAGTATCTCGGGGTCAAGCAGTCAAGGTAAAAGTCATGAGTATTCAGGGAACCAGAATTGGACTATCGATGAAAGAGGTGGACCAAGTTACGGGTCGGGATCTTGTACCTCAGAAGCGATTGGCATCAGGAGCTAATATGGAGCGACTGGATGGAATGGGTCCTGCGACCAATGGCAATGGTCGTTACGGCGGGTTGGGTTTAGATGTGCTGGTTGTTGAAGGAGAGATGGATGGTAGACCTATGCGGAACAAAAAAAGAATGACCTCACCTGAACGGTGGGAAATCAAACAGCTAATAGCCTCTGGCGCTATTTCTGCATCAGACTATCCAGACATCGATGAGGAGTACAATGCGACTTTAGCTGGGGAAGGTGACTTTGAAGAAGAGGAGGATGTCGATATTGAAGTTCGAGAAGAAGAACCTCCGTTCCTCGCAGGTCAGACTAAACAGTCGTTAGAACTGTCACCTATACGAGTCGTCAAAGCGCCAGATGGCTCTATGAATCGTGCTGCAATGGCCGGAACATCCCTAGCCAAGGAACGCCGCGACCTACGACAGCAAGAAGCACAAGACAAGGCAGCCGAGCAAGCCTCACAAGTCGACCTAAACGCGCAATGGCAAGATCCAATGATGGCACCGGATCAACGCAAGTTTGCTAGTGATCTAAAGAATCCGCAAGCTAACAAGGTATCTGATGCTTTGCCAGAATGGAAACGGGCAACACAGAGTAAAGACCAGCCCTTGGGAAAAAGGACTTCCATGTCAATCAAGCAGCAGAGAGAAACCTTGCCTGTCTACAAATTTCGCAAGCAGCTTCTCGACGCTGTCAACGAAAACCAACTTATGATTGTCGTGGGCGATACTGGATCCGGAAAGACAACACAGTTGCCACAATACTTAGCTGAGGGTGGCTTCGCCAACCATGGAGCGATAGCAGTAACTCAGCCCCGCCGTGTTGCGGCAATGTCTGTTGCGAAGCGTGTTGCAGAGGAGGTCGGCTGCAAGTTGGGTCAAGAAGTCGGATATACAATCCGATTCGAGGACTGCACAAGTCCAGAGACGAAGATCAAATATATGACAGACGGCATGCTTCAAAGGGAGATCCTGCTAGATCCTAACCTGAGGAGATACTCAGTCATCATGCTGGATGAAGCCCATGAGCGCACGATTGCAACGGACGTCCTTTTTGGCTTACTCAAAAAGACGCTGAAGAGAAGACCAGATCTAAAAGTCATCGTCACTTCAGCAACGCTCGATGCAGACAAATTCTCCGAGTATTTCAACAAATGTCCCATTTTCACAATACCTGGACGAACGTATCCTGTCGAGATCATGTACTCAAGAGAGCCCGAATCGGACTATCTTGATGCGGCTCTTGTCACTGTCATGCAAATCCATCTTACGGAGCCACAGGGCGATATCTTGCTATTCTTGACAGGGCAGGAAGAAATTGATACAAGTTGCGAGATATTGTACGAAAGGATGAAAGCGCTTGGACCCAGTGTTCCTGAGCTCATCATTCTACCAGTCTACTCGGCTTTACCAAGCGAGATGCAGAGCAAGATTTTCGAGCCTGCACCGCCGGGCAGTAGGAAGGTCGTCATTGCGACAAACATCGCCGAGACATCAATTACGATTGATCAAATCTACTACGTTATTGATCCCGGTTTTGTGAAACAGAACGCCTACGATCCAAAACTGGGAATGGATTCCTTAGTCGTCACACCCATCTCACAGGCCCAAGCTAAGCAGAGGGCTGGTCGTGCTGGAAGAACCGGTCCTGGCAAATGCTTCAGACTCTATACAGAAGCCGCCTTCCAATCCGAAATGCTCCCCACATCAATACCCGAAATTCAACGTCAGAACCTGTCACACACCATTCTCATGCTCAAAGCCATGGGCATCAACGACCTTCTGCACTTCGATTTCATGGATCCCCCACCTACCAACACCATGCTTACAGCTCTGGAAGAACTCTACGCCCTCTCGGCCCTCGATGACGAAGGCCTCCTAACCCGCCTTGGCCGCAAAATGGCCGACTTCCCCATGGAACCCGCACTCGCAAAAGTCCTCATCTACTCCGTCGACATGGGCTGTTCCGACGAGATTCTCAGCGTTGTCGCTATGCTATCCGTTCAAACGGTCTTTTACCGCCCTAAGGAAAAACAGCAACAAGCCGACCAAAAGAAAGCCAAGTTCCACGACCCACATGGTGATCATCTTACCCTGCTTAACGTCTACAACGGCTGGAAATTGTCGAAATTCTCCAATCCATGGTGTTTCGAGAACTTCATCCAAGCGCGTAACATGCGTCGCGCGCAGGACGTTCGGCAGCAACTCGTCAGCATCATGGAGCGCTACAAGCATCAAGTCATCTCTTGCGGACGGAACACGATGAAGGTAAGACAAGCACTATGTTCGGGGTTTTTCAGGAATGCAGCGAGGAAGGATCCGCAGGAGGGGTATAAGACACTGACCGAGGGTACGCCAGTATATATGCATCCAAGCAGTGCGATGTTTGGAAAGCCGGCGGAGCATGTGATATTTCATACATTAGTATTAACAACGAAGGAATACATGCATTGTACAACGGCTATTGAACCAAAGGTACGATACCCTAAATCCTAAATGTACAATTCGTGGATGATATGTTGATGTTCGCAACAGTGGCTCGTCGAAGCAGCACCCACGTTCTTCAAAGTCGCGGCTACGGATCGTTTGTCGAAGCGGAAGAAGGCCGAGAGGATACAACCGCTCTATAATCGTTTCGCTGGCGAGGATGATTGGCGGTTATCGGCGCAGAAGAGGCAGGGTAGGGGCGGTGGAGGTGGGACTTGGGGTTAAGGATGGGGTTGGAGCGAGGGTTTTGGTTGTGTGGGTGATATCTTTAGGCATAGTCTAGGGCATAACATTGGTGCATGGTATGGCGTGGCGAAATGGACATATCAAGGAAGCGTAGAGCTTCATCTGGGACGATCATGAATCGAGGCAATGTTATGCATGCTCTTTATAACAGGGTTACCACCTCCCACTCGTCCCGATCGATGATCTCATTTAATTATTAAATATGCTTCCTCGTAATTACAGTCAGATGTTTTCGTTTTGGTAAAGGTAGGACATAAATGAGTGTGATCCAAATGGGGGAGACATCAGGGTGATTTCTAAACTCGAAATCGATGTATCTACTGTAGGTTTAGCCGAATGCATAGATGGGGGATCTGGCAGGAGATTAAGGACTCTTTGTTTTACGGCGTACTATTTCAATCAGCAACATGCATTTTTGATAGCATTAGCTAGCTAGAGCAACAACGCTATGTACCTCAAGCCGCTGATATGGGTATCATTTAATCGTCAGCTCTCCTCATCATCCCCCTACTACCTCTATCCTTACTCCTGCCGTCGAAACACCCCTGGCGGAATTTGAAAACTCCCTGCATCCCCGAATCCGTCCATAGGTGGCCGTTGCGCACCAGTACCAAGAAACATCCGCGATGGACTGATTCTTCCCTCTTGATTGAACGATAGAGGTGGAAAACCTGGTGGCGGGACGTTGATGTTCATGAATCCAGGCGGTGGCATGCCAATCGGACCATTGACACCCGGTCTCATGCCATACTGAGGACCTCTGTCGCTTGAATTAGGCATATTTGCCATCAGACCTGGTGGAAATGGATTGGGGTTGCGGAGAGCCGATTGAAATCCTGGAGGAGGTGGGATGTTATTTTGACGCGGGATAGGAAATTGAGAGTATGTAGATGACAGCTGCTCCAGGCCTGGCGGTCTTTGTAGTCCTGATGGTAGAGTTGGTTGCTGGTTTGCCCCAGCGGATGGATGGCGTTGCGTGTTACTATTTATAGGAATCTCATAGAACCCCGGTGGGGGGCCCTTTCTATCCGCATTTGGGTTCAACTTGTCTTGACGCGGTAAATCATCCCTTAATGGCTCATTGTAGAGGCCTGGTGGGGGATTGGTAGTTGGCGTCTGTCGGGGCAAGTCTCGTGGCGATATGAGAACGTTAGAAAATGGCAACGTACCAGGCCCAGGTGCTCCACCCTGTCGTTGATCACCAAGATTGGCTTGACCAATGTTCGGGCGTAGCTGCTGTGTTTGCTGCATCAACTGGAGCAAGAACTCACTGTCACGGTTCTGCGGAGGACAGTCTCTATTTGCTTGTGACGCAAGTAAGTTCTCCAGCCCACTGGCCGAGTCCCGAGATCGAGATGACGGAATTGGAGGAGAGGATGGTAGATTCCGTGCAATCTGTTCCCGAGGAGGCGTACCGTTTCTCGTGACTTTAGGCTGTTGCCGGTCAAGAAGTTGTAATATCCGTTGAAACCCTTCTCTGTCTTCGTTGGAAGAGTCTTTGATCTCCTCAACAGGAGGCACAGAAGGAACAGGTGGCTCCGGATCTGCTTCGGCTACTGGTTTCGCATTAAAAAATCCTGTGAACTTTGACGGTTTTGGAGTATTGGCTTTGCTTATACTCTTTGCTGGTTGTGCTTGCATACCATCGCTAATGACCTTGTCCTTCGGCTCATTCCAAAGTCCAAAGAACCCGTCGAAATTTGGGTCTACTACAAGTGGCGTTTCGACCTTGCCCTTCACCGCATTGTTGCTGAGCAGTGACGTAGAACGCTCATGATGAATGGGCAGTTGCTCCCCCGGTGACTCCTGAGCCGGCCCATTGCTGGCCTTCATGCGTTCTTTCCACCGTTCAAAGTCCTCCTGAGTATGAGACTGCTTCTTCTCTTCCGGTTCAGGCTCGGCCATCCATTCTGGATCTTGTTCTTGTTTCATTGCCCTATTCCAGTCTCGGTCTGCCCCGCGTATCCCTACCTTATCTTTATCTCGCCAGTCTCGTGTCTTACCCATGCTTCTAGTACTCTCCAGTGCTTCAACTTCTTGGCGCTCGTCTTCACGAGACCACGGGGCATCGAGACGACCCCTGCCGGGCCCATTACGCCGCGTGGAAGTGTTATCACCGCCCTCACGATCCACCTCTCGCCGATGGTTCTCGAACCCCCTCTGGATTCTTGGCTCTTGACCACTATCTCTACCTCTATCGTGTTCACGATCGCCGTTACGTCGGGATGGCCGTTCAGCGCCATCGCCACCAGTATTTTTGTGCTGTCGAGCAGCGGGCCAAGGCTCATTGTCATCCCTCAAACTGCGCCTATTAGGTATTGTACCTTGTCTTGATTCCCTAGAGCGCTCTCCGTCTTTATCAGTTCCTTGTCCCTCTCTGCCATACTTCTCTCTGTGATTGAATTGGCTATCCTTGGCTGTATTATCGCTATTCTGACCGGAAATTGCTCGGTCGGGAGGATCGAGGGGTTTGGAGCTGTTTCGGGTGCTGGAAGCAAAGGCTGTTTTAGGAGGCCCGAGAACAATATCCTCAGGAGCTAAAATAAATAGATGTAAACATTTATCTGAGTTTTTCGATACGCACTGAAGCACGCCTTACCATTGCTTAAGCCCCGGGATATTCTGCTCTCAAATAATCGATTTGTAATGCCATCAAATGTGTGCGACTCTTCCGCCTTTGCTCTGTTAGGGGCTTTCCTCTGGTTCGGATCTGGTACAGGGCTTAAAAACAATTAGTTAAAGTATACTCGTGCTCACACTGCGGCGTTATCTTACCCCATCCATTCCTCTATGGGAAGTAAGCCGGAAGGCTTGCGTACCAACGGAGACTCACGCAGCCGCATCAGGCCTTCGATTGTATAATGTACAGCCATTGCTAGACTTCTGTTATCAGACTGTATACTTTTCGATTTGGTTTGCCCGGGTAGCCTTCGCTCTTCACGTGTTGTAGATTGCAAATATGGTCCAGCAGTTCCAGCTTCGAGTCAAGGTTATTGAGAATAGACTCGATGTCTCATGAGGCGGTTCCGAGTTTTAGTGTCTAGGCAGAGTGTTCTTAGAATCAAAGAATCGAGCTTTGTTGCTTGTAGAAGTAGTATGCTGGGGGACGGGAGCTCGTTGAGGACGTTGTTTAGATGGGGGGTCCGTAACTATGTCGAGTCGATTCTGGTGGGGTTCAGAGACCACGGCGGCTTCTATTGCTGGTGTTGGAAACGAATACTGTCTGGCAGGATCTGTTACTTCAAGGCGAAATTGTGTCCGGAGTGATAAATGCACTGGTGGGCGGGAGAATGTTATGGTGCAGAGATCTACAACCTATCACAAAGTGAAGCTATGATGATGATCACTTAATTCCGTCCATTATGAGGATTGTTGTCAATGAATTGCTGGAATGTGAAATAGGGTCATCGACTCTCAGATGTCATCTGAAGACTATCTAACACTATAGTAAATGCCCCTTTACTCCATTCCTTCACACGGTCGTGGTCACTGGTCTTGTGTGCTCTTGACGCTAAAAGTCTGAGTACATCCGACTCATACTCATTCGCCTCTCTCAAAGCGATCCGACAGCAGATCCAACTTAGCAAACCGCAACGGGTGATCAAAGTAGTGCTTCCTTCAACATAGGTGCAACGAAAGAGCAGTCGCATAAGTTTCTCATTACAGTCCTTCGGTAATGACGGCGATGCAGACATTAATAGCAAGCGTTCAAGTATATGACAGCGTCGGTAGTTCTCCATATCCTACAATATAGTGTTAGACAATTCTACATCAATAGAGACGAAAGAGTACTCACAGCCGGCGTTCGTAGGCCGTCAATCAAGACGTCTAGCATCCATCTCACCTCTTCATAGTGAGCGTCATCATCGGTTGGTGGATGCAACAAAACTTTGTCCACCCAATACGACGGCAGCTTCACTACGTTCCATTGGGGCCCTTTATTCAGAAACTTGTTGATCTTGGTATACATGACGTGCAGGGGGTTCGCTAAGATCGAGAAAGACCTGGCTGCGATAACACCCGCGAAATAAGGTAGAGCAGTTTTGGAAGGCATCTCTTTTGCAGTTTCGACTACTTCACCAGCAAGAACGTAAGTTTGTTGCCACTCGCTGTATCCTGAGGGCTGGTAATATTTAGAGCTGACTTGTGAAGATGATATTTTACGTACCTCAAGCTTTGCCATGAAGGTGACCAAGCCACTCTGTGCCTGCTTTCGGATGTCCTCATGCTTCGAGCACAAACAGAATATCAAATCTCCTACCGAGCCTTCTCCGATTGCGTCTTGTATATCTTTCTGAGTCCACTTACGCAACCCCACGTGATCTTCATCTTCTCCAGGAGGCCTCGAGAGGAAAGGTGCCTCAGGCGGAGCAAAGGCTTTCGGTTGTCCAAGGGCTGTCGAGTCTTGATCCCGTACGATACAACGTGATGGGGCTAGATTCTCGAATTTACCAAGTTGTCCGGAGTCCCCGGGCTCTTTCAAGGCCTTGCTTAGCATGGCACGGCAATCGTTGTCCTTTGCCTCATTTCTCAGTTTATCACGGATCTGAGAAAGTAGGGCTGGATTTCCGCCGGCGGGAATCGACAATTCCAGGTAGCGGATAAGCCACATAGCCACCCCAACCGTGTCTGGTGCTGTTGAAGCCTTAATCAGGAAAGGCCACTGTTCTAGAATTACAATGAGTAGAAGATCAATCCTCCTAGACTCTATCTGACTTGACTCGTTGTCGCCTGCGAGACTTGTGAGAATGTCATAGTATTTGACTGGCCTCTTGACGAAGCGTAGGACACAATTGTCGAGAAATCCATAGAGAGTGTCCGAAAATTTGCCACCCTGAGATTCTTCAAGGCTGAGCACTAGGACATCGAGAGATGAAACACGTGTATCTGGCTTCAAGATCGCGCACTCCCTGATGATGGACTGTAATAGCACTTTCCAATTATTATCTGCGTTCGTTTGCCCACTCAATGCATATATCCGTAGCACTGTGGTGAATGGTGACAGCAACATATGTTCTAAAACACATCATCAGCAGGACAGGCTAATCAGTTGACACAAGCATGTACCTGTTTTATGCCACCAGTTCATATCAGGCGAGCGGCGCGCAATATCAAGGAGATGGTCAAGTTCCAGCAACTGCATACCCTGTCCTTTCAAGCCTTTAGCTTCTGGCTTGTGCTCCTGCAACGCGGCGCAGAGCGCGACGGAGATATCGAATTTTTCATCCAAAGCCATATGTGGAACAATTTTGTAGTAGAGTGTAAGTAAACGAGCAATAGCCTCTCGCAGCATGACGTTTCTTCTTTTACAATTACGAAACGTTGTGATGACATGTTTCATGTGAGGACATCGTTGACAAAAAGCTGTAGCGAGCGTTGAGGCAGCTTGGTCTCCTTGGCGCTTAGATTGGTCCTGCTGTTCTTGACTGGGAGATCTCAAGGTTCTCAGAGCCGTTTCTAACTTCTCAAATGCTAGAACAAGTATCCTTACTGCAAAGAATGTGATTAGATCCGCACTCTGATGTAGACATCGCGTCAGGACTTTTTGAGAAAGATGTTGTGGTAAGATGTATTCTATGAGAATGGAAGGAGGGGAATGTATTAAAGTTCCATCAGTGTCTACTTGCAACGATTCCCTAGGTATTGGAAGCTGGACAGTGGACGTCAAAAAGAGAGAATAGCCGATCCATGTAGCTGTTAACTTGGGTTCGAACGAGAAGGTGTTCTTTTTATGAAAGTAATCAGCAATCAACTCAGGAGCAACTTGAAAAATTGCAAGTGTCAGGTTGTTTTGTAACACGTTGGCGTACGGTCGGAGACCCTGAAGGAAAGATGCAAGCGTCCTATTCCGTACAGGCTTTTGCTTTCGATAGCTTTCAGAGGTCAGCGACATATCTCCAAATTCTTTGACATCCATATTATCGTTAGTAGTATCTATTCGTGGGATGTTCTGTGCCACAAGTACGCCGTACTCCTCATTAGTGCAGATTAGGAGAAGGAATACATGGACCAAGTCCTCAACATTCGTGCCTCCCACAAGTATTCTGTCATTCTCGTGGTAACTGTACAACGTGGCCAGCCGCCCCAAGGTCCAATCCGTGAACAGTCGACTTTTCGATAGACGGGGAACAGTCTCATCCTCGACGATCTCTCTCTTAAGCGTGTCAAGTATCCCTTGCACAATGGTAGGGGAGTCTTCCCTAATATCTTGAAACATGGCGCGGAATATTCTTCCCTGGGCTAGAATCTCGGTCTTTGTGTTTCGGTCCTGCATTTTGAGATTGGCAAATAGATACCGGAGCGCATTATTCCTGACTGAAGGTTTCCAATCGTCTGGGTTACCTCCTGAATATTCTTTACGCATGCCGAGGAAGACGTCAAGCTGCTTGAAGGTCACGTCTCGATGAAGATAAATGCCCTTGGCCGCATTACCGCCATCGAAAGAGACGATCTCGGTCAGTAGGCGTAGGCACGGCGATATCACATGCTCTTTGGGCTTATGAGTACTCAGGGCTCTATCAAATAATCTGATCTGCTCTTTTTGCAACAATGTCGTGCATAAAAGGTTGCCGTAGTCCCGGAACTCAACGAAGCTTGATATGGTCTTCAACAGTAATGCCAGCACAGCCACCACTGCGGAAAACAACCCTTCATTGTTAGAATGTGTAGAAAAAGTCCAGGTCTGAATAATGTCTGCAAGATAAAATGAGTTGCCTTCGCCGTCAGAAGGTACCTGGGACTTTAGATATTCCAAAAGAATGGCTCGGCTGGTCGACCTATCCTCAGTGTCTTCACCATAAGCAATCGAGTCTAGGAACGACTTGAACGCTTGTATCTCTATGTAGGTGTTAGGAGAGACCTGAACAGCGGCAATGGTAAGGGTTTACTTTGTTTGACTTGAGGCCCCTCATCCTGTTCAAAGGCCAAAAGCCGTTGCAATGCTTGCGGAGACTTTATATCTAGCACATGATTCTTCCTAACCTCAATGATGCCAACTTTCCGTCTTTTCGCATGCGGACTCTCTTCGTCCGAGCATCCAAGGCGTTTAGCCATGTCAGAATAGAGGAAATTCAATTTGATTCCGCGGAATGGCTATGTAAAAGGGTAACAGTGTCCTGTTCCATTGCAACAGCCACGTCCTGTTCTCAGACATAACAATGGCCGGGGCCCGGGAATAGCAACGCAATCTTCAGTACCTCTATCAGAATGCCCTCTGGAGAAAGATTCTTTGATAACCGTACAATATAACTGTAAACAACTGCGCTAAGGTAATTTATGTTATCTAAAGCTGAGCCCTATGACGTCGAGTCTGCCGTTGTCATATCATACCTAGAGGAGTTTATTTTTATTCCCAGGCGTTGTACATAACTCGCAATGTCCAGAGCGTAAGCGCACGCCCTTGCTGACCTCAATTGGGCTGTTTCGATCCTTGCGAAGGCTCAGCAAGATGCGGAATAAGCTTACCATGACTCTTGGACGTCTGCGGACTTTACCGCCCACAGCTTGGTCAGTACCATGCAATCGAAAGTATACTGTTCCACGAAGCCCATCAAACTCAAGATGCTTGCGGATGATACAGTATCGACCCAACCTCAATTCAAAAACCTACTTCCAACCTGTTTCTCTACAGAATCCTAATACTATCCGACATGCTTGCCCGAGCTTCTCAACAAACCCTTTACCTCTAAAGCGCGGCCCTGTCTTCCGATTCTTCTATCGTTTCTTTGCTTACAGCGGCGCCTTTATACTGGTCAGTGGTGGACTTGTGATAGCGTTCTTTATCTATGATGCCTCGACATATCGTGAGGATCTGTCCTACACGGATATCCCAGTGTCGGAGTCCGCATTGAAGCCGAAAAGAGGAGGACCTAAGAACTTACCAATCGCGGAAGTGCTAGTCGACGACGATGACTGTGACGAGATGGCAAGACAAAAGTATAAACCGAAGCTGGTCGTAATAGGAAGCGGATGGGGTAGCGTTGCGCTACTGAAGACTCTCAACCCCGAGGACTACCATGTTACTGTGGTGTCAGATGTGAATTATTTTCTGTTTACACCAATGCTGCCATCAGCAACTGTGGGCACACTAGAGCTACGATCGTTGGTTGAACCTATACGGCGTATAGTCCAACGTGTACGAGGACATTTCTTAAAAGCAGAAGCGGTAGATGTCGAGTTATCCGAACAGTTATTAGAAGTCGCTCAGACGGATCTAAATGGGGTGAAGAGGCACTTTTATCTTCCCTATGACAAACTTGTTATTGCCGTTGGTGGGCAAACCCGCAATGTGAAACTGTGATGGTTACTGACCCTTGGGCAGGTTCTACTACAAATCCACATGGCGTGAAAGGATTAGAGAATTGCCATTTCCTCAAAACCATAGAAGACGCAAGGGAGATCAGGAATAGAGTGCTTCAGAACCTGGAGCATGCTTGCCTACCAACAACATCCGATGAAGAGCGGCGGCGTTTGCTATCGTTCGTGGTTAGTGGTGGGGGACCAACAGGCGTTGAATTCGCGGCCGAGCTTTTTGACCTATTGAACGAAGACTTGGGCCGATCGTTCCCGAAGATCCTTAGGAACGAGATATCGGTGCATGTGATTCAGAGTAGAGGCCATATACTCAATACATACGACGAGGCTGTGTCGAGGTTTGCTGAGGCAAGATTCGCACACGATCAAGTTGAGGTATTGACAAATTCTCGAGTCAAAGAAGTCCAGCCCGATAAAATCCTGTTCACTCAGAAAAACGACCAGGGTGAGACTGTTACTAAGGAGATTCCGATGGGCTTCTGTCTGTGGTCTACCGGCGTCGGTAAGTTAAAGACCCTTTGCAGTTTGCAAATCCAGATATTTACTGTCAACCAGCTCAAACCGACTTTTGCAAACGCATCTCGGAAAAGCTTGATATTCAAACAAACAAACACGCTCTTGAAACGGACACTCATCTCCGTCTCAATGGAGCTCCTCTGGGCACGGTCTATGCTATTGGTGACTGCTCTACCGTTCAAAACAATGTTGCAGACCACCTCGTCCATTTCCTCCGCACCCTTGCCTACGACCGAGGTAAAGACCCGGAGAAAATGAACATCACTTTCGCGGAATGGCGTGAGGTAGCGCAGAAAGTGAAGAAGCGCTTTCCTCAAGCGTCAGATCATCTACGGCGTCTAGACAAGCTTTTCGAGCAATACGACCGGGACAAAAGCGGCACCCTCGACTTTGGCGAACTTCATGAATTACTTCTGCAGATCGACTCGAAACTCACATCTCTCCCGGCTACCGCGCAACGCGCACATCAACAAGGTCAATATCTTGGACGTAAATTCAAGAAGCTAGCCCAAGCTGCTCCCGGCATGGCAGCTAACGAAATTCAGTACGGCGATGTTGACGAGGCTATCTACAAGGCATTTGAATACCGCCATTTGGGAAGCTTGGCGTACATTGGTAATTCAGCGGTGTTTGATTACAACGGGCTGAATTTTAGTGGCGGCTTAGTCGCAGTGTACCTGTGGAGAAGTGTTTATTTTGCGCAGAGTGTCAGCATGAGAACCAGGGTACTGCTTGCAATGGATTGGAGCAAAAGAGCGCTCTTCGGAAGGGGTGAGTCTGATTTCGTTCAGTCGAAAGAAGATAACGTGGGTACATGCCAACGCTGACTTGAACCGCAGATTTGATGAACTATTAGAGTCTTAGACAAACATGGGGTCACGGAGCACAAACGTGTATATGTGTGTAGATTACTTTACCTTACGGAAGTACCTTAGGAGATTACCAGATTTATACCATTGTTACTAATCAGCGGACGATCTTCGATCGCTAAGCTCTCTCCAATCGCTTATACGGCTGACCTACCTGATAGGCTGGTGCGGTCGACTCGGCGTCTGCAGGGGAGGTTGGTATTGCCATACGGATGTAATAATTAGCCACCCACAAATGGAAACCAATTTGTTTAGAGAGTACATAGGGATGTTGATTCCCCCACAAGTCCCGGTGGAACTGCAATACAGTTCCTAAATGATTGCAGCAGACACCGAGTACTTGTGCCAGCTGGAGAGTATAGCTGAATTCAAGAGCAAGAGCAAGTTGTACGTTGTTTCCGGCCCTTTCTTAATGCTGTACCTCCAATCTTCCTGAACGTCTCGCCTAGCGATCCATGACCCAGCAGTCCTCTAGCGACGAGGGATACAGCTGAATGAGCTGATTTCTTGGGAGAAGCTGTGTTGGATGAATTGCGCGAAACTCCTTAAGCTCTTAGACTAGGACGTTGTCGGATCTCACCTCAGCTTATGGAGTTCCTAATACTGCGTCTCTCAGCCCATGTCAAGTTGCTCCGATAATCTCGACTCAGGCTGCACACCCGTACCTCGAAGAACAGTCTCGCTCTTTCAATTGCACTGAAGGATCAACGGACCAAGCAAGTCTAACGGTTGTGTCTTTTATAGAGAAAAGGCTAGAGTCCTAAACGCAGACCCGCTATTAATCCGATAATCGCCAACATGCAACTTTTTGATTGCCTGTCCATTCTTGTCTTTTTTTTCGGTCTCAACCAAGTCCTGGCTTTCTCCCAGCTCGTCGATACATCCTCGCTACCAGAATCACTTGCGGGTCTACCCTCCTCATCTGAGATCATATCTCACGCCTTGGAAAATTCTCAGTCAGGCCTCTGCGTGAGTTTTGCGGTTACTTTTGATCGTAGTGTCTTTTGCTACCTCCGCTAACCCTCAATCGAGTGCGCTGCGCTGTCTTTGGTCTTGGATAGCAAGGTATCCTATCCTAACCAGACACAATACACAGATAGCCTCGGATCTTACTGGTCTGCTCAAGAGCGATCCACTTCCCCAAGATGTATTGTCGAGCCCCGATCGGTCAAGGATGTTTCTTCTGCTGTGTTTGTGCTAAGCTTGTTATCCACAAGAACTGGCTTTACTGATGCCTGCAAATTTGCCATTCGAAGTGGCGGGCACACTCCATGGAGTGGATCTGCCAATATTGACGGAGGAGTAACCATTGATATGAAATTTGTCAACCAGGTTGATGTATCTCCTGACCAGACAGTGACGAGCGTCGGCCCTGGCAATCGTTGGGTTGATGTTTATCTCAAACTAGATGTTATGGGACTTGCTGTTCCAGGAGGTCGAGTTGCGGACGTTGGTGTCGGTGGGCTTACGCTTGGTGGTAAGTCCCGTTCATTCAATTGCGAGTAGATGTCTCCCAGGAAGAATTTCTTAGCACATGGGTGCTCTGCCAAGGCAACGAAGCTCTTATCATCCATATCAAGTCTTCAGAACCTTGAATTTTCAACTATTAAACCCTCTAATACAAGATTGCGTCCCGGAGTACATATCCCGTCTTTCTGAGCCTTGAGTTTTCTTTCTGCAAGCGGAGTACTTCTACTTGAGCCACGTCATCTAAAAGGCCGTCTTATTTGAGACCAGCAAGGTCCATCTTCGCGATAAACTAAGAAAGCCACATTTGCTGACTCTTGGATTCGGTCATAGGAGGCGTCTCGTTCTTCGCCGCCCGTTACGGCTTTCTCTGCGACAATGTCCTTAACTACGAACTCGTCCTCCCCTACGGCAAAATAATCAACGCCAACAAAACCTCGTATTCCGACCTCTTCCGCTCACTAAAAGGTGGCTCCAACAACTTCGGCGTCGTCACCCGCTTCGACATCAAAACCTTCAAGCAAGGCAAATTCTGGGGTGGCGCGGTCGCTTACGACATCTCCTCCCGCGAGCAGCACTTTAGAGCCTTTGAAACCCTTGCCACTGCAAAGCCCTACGATCCATATGCTGCACTCATCAACAACTATGGGTATGAAGCGGCAGCAGGAGGCTGGTTTATCGCAAATGACTACGAATACACCAAGCAACCCGCCGAGCCGTACCCAGCCACCTTTGCGCCCTTTACGAGCATCAAGCCCGAGCTGCAGAACACAATGCGTGTTTCGAACATGAGCGACTTTGCCATCGAGTTGGGTCAGGCCTCACCGCAAGGCCAACGGTAACTTACCCCCCCCCCTCCCCCTCACTCCTTCCCCAACCTCAACAAAACTTATCGTTCTCTTCAAACACAGCTGGCTCTTCCGCACCCTCACCCACGCCCCCTCCGCCTCCCTCCTCTCCACCATCTTCGACCTCTTAAACACCACCTACCAACCCATCATCCACACGCCCAACCTCCTTCTCGCCCTCACCGCCCAGCCCATCCCCACCGCCATCACCTCCGTCGCCGCATCGACCGGCGGCAACACTCTCGGCCTGAGCGCAACCAGCGGCAACCTCGCCCTCACGCTCCTCACAGTCTCCTGGACCGACGAGGCGGACGACGCCGCGGTCAACGCCGCTGCGAGCGCGTGGCTGCGAGCGAGCAAGGCGGCGACCGTGAAGGCCGGGTCGGCGAGTGAGTTTTTGTATTTGAACTATGCGGATCAGGGGCAGGATGTGATTGCGGGGTATGGGGAGGGTAATCGGATGGAGCTGAGGAGGGTGAGTCGGGTTTATGATCCCGAGGGCGTGTTTCAGAAGGCCGTGGTGGGCGGGTTCAAGCTCTTCTAGGATGGCGCGGGATGGGATACTGGAGGGTGGAAGGTCCGTTTGGTCGATGCGGTGGGAATGTTGTTGTTGGTGAGGAGAGGAGTTTGGAGTGGAGGCTTGCGCCGCTTGTATCTAACGCTCGTTTTCATACCACCTACGGAGTACCTATATAAGCATGAAGCAAATACAGGCGCATCAAAAGGCGGACCGCAATCCCCCTCATCATTCTCACGTCTCACAAGAACAATCGCCGCGCTGGCAAGGCCTTGGTGCTGGCGGCCTGAGGCCTTGTGCCCATTTTCGTTGGACTTTCTCATTATACCGACCCCGCTTGTCCTCTCGAGGAGTTGTTCTCCCGTTCACATCAAGTAAACCACAACTCTACCGCAGCACCAATCCCCTTGATTCTCAAGGAACAGGATTTGCAAACGGCCCAAGTCCTTGATGCTGGCTGGGTGGGGTGTCTCTCTAATAACCGCAGAATTTTTTCGGCATTTCTTTGCTTCATATATAGATAAGGCGCTGTTGAAATTCTACTCTGCAGCTGGGGCAATCCGAACCTCGCCTCCGACTCTGAAAAATCTTTCTCTATTTCAGTCGTCCCTCGCCGACTATGTACAGTAACTCCGCCCACCACTCCCTCACAACCCCCAGCTCCCCTAATCCAAGAAGACTTTGCTCGCTCGCGCGACATCTTTCCGTTTTTCACAACCGCTTTTATCTGGCTGGTTGTATCGATTAAGTGCTTGCGCAGAAGGGGGATTTGGTGTGTTGGGTCGATAGTTGTGTTGGTTGTGTGGGAGATTCTGGGGTTAGGATGGATCGTGGTCTAAAAGAGATAGAAGGAGCATTTCTGAAATAGGTATGTATTTGAATGCCATATTCTAGTTCTTTATATGTAAATAAGTCGAGAGAGAGGGCCCGACAATTGCGAATCTTGTGCCTGCTGCTGAGTAGATCTGAGGTATGGTCCTGAGGTGAATCGTATGGGATGAGAATTGTGAGTTGGCGATGAAAAAGAGGATGGGTGGAGGTAGTTGGGTGGGAGATGTTTTTGGGATTTTTTGATGTGAGGGATTCTGGGGGGAGTGGAATGCGGGTATGCGGTTAGCAAGGTTGGGTGGGCTGGATTTGAAGGATGGTAGGCGGAGGAGTGGTTATCCTGTTCCAGAGAGTAGACGTGCCGATGATGGGGTGGATGTCGGGAGTGTTTGATGGGTGGTGAGGGCGCGGAGGTCGGAGAGAGAGGGGTGATGGACTGTGCTGTATCGACAGGTTTATACTTGCTGATGTATCTCCTACAGAAAGAAAAGAGGAGACCGAGGACCCTTGGAAGCCACTGAGTGGAGAGCTCGATGGCGAATTGAGCCATCAGGTTCCCAAGTGATCGAAACGGCGGTTATAAAATTGTAATCAACACACGGATCAGAAAAGCTGTCCACATACCAAGCCGTTCCCTATCTCATCTACTCAAATCATCGGACCCAAAAATGTTGATGTTACTGTGTTCTCGTGCTTTTGCTGCTCCCACCTGGTTGGCTCTCACATCTTTGCTGCCATAGCTATACCAGCTAACAAGTTAGCTTTCAAGAAGATTGTTTTTGATCATCTGCTAGCTTTAGTAGAATCCATGACAACGAGGAATGGTTTCTTTCTTCTTCTTCTTTTTCTTAACGATGTCGTAAATTCCAAGGTTACTAGCTACACTGATATCAGAGTATGACGACTGTATCTAGAGGGGAACTGGTGGCCTGATTTTAGCGGTATCTAAGAGATAGTATCTGCTACTCTTCCGCTAGCTCAGATTGATGAGAAGAGGATGGTAGGAGACCTGAGAAGGCAGTTTACCCTTGTGAGCGAGCCTACATCATATGTTGATATCGAATCAAAAGTTATTTTATATACCAATGCTTTCGGTGGCATTCATGGCGATGCTGTTCTATCAATCCCTCGGCGGTAGTTCCTTTATATTAAATTGCTACCTTTCAGTCCGGGGTTTACTCAGCGTTCAGCAAAGTCGTATCATGCAAGTACACTTCGATTGTTACCTTACTAAGGTTTCCTGAGAAATGGTCTTCATCGCAATTCATAGACGAAGCGTACTGTGAACAGATCAACCAATTCATATCGCAAGCGTTTGTGATGGCTTCATCAGGTAGCTATCACCTAGTGCCAAACCAACCATTCAATCAAGACTATCTGTGTCTTTCGTAGCGAGACTGGATCTGAGAATGATTCCAAACACCATCACGTGCCTTACTCGAAATCAGAAACGCAGCCCTTACCCATCCACGCAATGCGCTGAAACAACCTCCCCCCCCAGGCCTCCACCTCCTTCGAAACCCTCGCTCCAACCCCCCCCCCCCCCCCTAATCTCATTCTCCGCGCCCTCGGCCCACACCACAAACCCTCCATACCCGTTTCAGCACCCTCACCTCCGCCGCGCAAACTTCCCCATTCATTCGAGCGTTGTGCGACAACAAAACGTGTTGGTGGGTGTCGAAATATCAGATGTTGGTGATCTGCAGTTGCGCTGTACTGTAGATCCCGCGGTCCGGAGCGTTCTACGGCATGATTATTCCGCGAAATGCTCTAAATGTTTTTGATACATAGTGGAATCCGTCTATGTTGGTGCTTGGTGCTGGTAAGGTTGGATCTGTGGTGTGGTGGTTTTTTGCTTCAAGGTACATAGCGAGATCTGACGAGGAGGGTAGGGGTTGTGGGACTAGGGCAGGGCAGGGTGGGGGGGCTGAGTGCGATGGATGAGGTGGGCGGTGGAAGGAAGGAAGGAAGGGGTGATGGGTGAAGGATGCATGATGGCTGTGTGGGGTAGGATTCTGGAAGGCTGGGGGGTTGGTTGGTGCATGGAAAAGAATGATGGTTGCGGATGATTAAAAGGTGGAAGGACTGACTGCTAATCGCTGCTCGGGGTTAGGGTTACGCGTCGCTAAGAAAATCAAGGAAAGGCGTAGTAGTGTATCGAGTTGTCCAGTATTTTCTTTCTCTTTTTTCCCCCAACTCTATCTATTTTCTTCCACTTCATGCGGCTTGAGCATCATAGCATGAGCCTTGGAAGTTCTATGTACTTGCAACATGCCTGTAGCTGACCATGTACATCGTGAAGAGAAAAAGAAAAAAAAGTCAAATCCATGAATATACATGTTATATATTCTATACGCCCCTACTCCTATATATTCATTCTATACAATCGTAAATTCTCAATTGTAGTCCGTAATGGTCATTTGGCGCGTAGCGACCGAGTGTGTCTGCTTGTCGGCCGCCGCGGTCGTGACATCAGCCGGCAGGTTCGAAACACTGCCGGCTCCGATGTAGGCATTGAATTGCGCGGTAAGCTGGAAAAAGAGGATGACGGGCAACGGCGCGTGGATATCCATCTTGACGGCTGTGAGGGGTCCGCCGACGGTGCCGGTGAGATAGCCACTGTCAAGCAGGGCCTTCTGCGTAGCCGCGTCGTTGTTGATTGTTTTCCAGCCTGCATTGGCTTTTGCCAAGCAGTCTTGCTCGCCGAGAACCCCGGGACGGCCGTCTTGTGTCTTCATGTTGTTCGAAGGGCCAATGGTGGAGTCGCTCATGCCATACTGCATGTCAGCGTCGTACCACACGATCGTGGGGTCGCCGAAGTTGATCTCGTGGCGGGTGCCGGAGTTTTGGCTAGTGATGGCACCATTGAAGGCGACACCAGGGTGGAATTGGACGGTTTGGCCTGCTGGGACACTTATACATGCGGTGCACGTGTTGAAAGCGGTTGCTGGCGCGCCAGAGTCTTTTGCGACATCGTAGG
>JAABVA010000120.1_pt1 | contig 97760 bp, 95 predicted proteins | sample 5560331 | NCBI WGS metagenome assembly JAABVA01 (sample SAMN12812661, study PRJNA571458) | rock metagenome | isolation source: Antarctica rocks | place: Antarctica: Victoria Land, Mt New Zealand sud | collected 2016-01-07
ATCCCGGGGCACCAGATAGTATCCCGGGGTTTAGCGTGCCTCGGGATACTATCTGTAACTAACCTTTCTAGTTAGAGTGCGCGGAAACCCAGTGTGCGCGGAAACCCCGTGCATACGAGTAATAGCCAAGACGTGCATAGTAGTACTATCTCAGCCACTTAAATCAAGCACCACCACACGTCTTTCAAAAAGACCATACCTTACACTTCGGATATTAGTTTAGCCACTTCACCAATTATTGTGCTGTACCTAAGGTAGCTGGTGCGTGTGCTTATCAAGTTATCATAAGGTACCTGACCTGAACGACTGGTGGGCGGTCCGAGCTCCATGCGTGCTAGCGTTTTCATACGCCGCTACTCCGTACTGTAGAACAACGATGACCCCGAGTTTGGCATAAAAACCGAAGCTCTAGACAAAAGGGCCAAGAGGGCAAAATTGTAGTGGGAAGAATGTCTACTTGTAGTCGAGGAGCTCTGATAGTCATCGAAGGTCTCGACCGAGCTGGTAAATCCACACAATGCGAGCGTCTATGCAATCGCCTCGAGGAACAAGGCCACAAGGTCAAGCGCATGAGATTTCCTGGTGAGAAGCTCGTAAAAATCTACATTTACTTTAAAAAAGCTGATGGTAGGAGCCAGATAGGTCAACACCAATCGGCAAGTCAATCGATGCATACCTAAAAGGCGAAGATAAGCAGGAAGACCATGTGATCCATCTACTATTCTCTGCCAACCGATGGGAGGCAGCGGCGCAGATAAGGGCAGACATTGCAGAAGGGGTTACAATTGTCATTGATCGCTATTATTACTCTGGGATTGTTTACTCGGCAGCGAAGGATAGGCCAGATCTTACAATAAAGTGGGCTCGAGAGCCAGAGGTTGGGCTGCCAAGACCGGATATTTGTTTGTTCTTGGATATCATGCCTGAGGCTGCTGCGGGTAGAGGAGGGTTCGGGGTGGAGAAATATGAGAATAGCAGGATGCAGAAGAGGGTGAGGGCGTTGTTTTTCGAGCTGCTGCCGCTGCCGGAGGGACAGGATGTTCGGGTTGTTAATGCCAACCAATCAATAGACAAAGTTACAGAACAGATGTCGGGGTTGGTCGAGGTGATGCTTCAAGGCGAGGGAATAACGCAACCCTTGCGGAGCATACTACCTTGGACAGACTAAGCTGAAAACTGGCCGCGATAAACGCAGGCCCCCATACCATGCTCGAGGAATCGGATGAGTGGGCAAAACGTAAGTCATAAAGAGTAACGTATGCGCGATCAGTCGAGGATTTCAGCATTAGTCCAATCGCTGTCTTCGATGACGACCTCGAGCCTTTGAGCCGGCAGCTTCGACGTTGGAGGACTCGCAGCGTCCATGTAATTCGAGAAGTCGGAATCTGCACTGGTCACCGACGTAACATCTTCACCATCGACTTGATGATACCAGTCTGCTGGCAACAGTTCCTCAGTCTCATAAAAAGGGTGTATAGCGTCTTCTGCAAGGTCGTAATCACCTTCTTCATCGGAATCGCCCTCTACTTGGTTGGCCATTTCATCGGCTTGAAGTGATGCGGCACCTTTCATAACCTTCCTTTTGCGCACCGTCGGTCTTCTCATCAGTCGAGCCATTTCTTTCTTGCCACGCATTCTCAAGCTCATCTCTTTGACTAGGTCGATCCATTGAAGTGTCGATGTGCACTGCGGACAGCTACCAGATATCGGAACCGCGGAACCTGGCACTCCCTCCTCGTCAAGGAATCGCTTAGAAAGACAGGTCATATGTGACACTGTTTGACAAATTTCTTTTGGGCACACTAATGCCGTTCCAGCTGGAGACCCAAGTCTCTCGGCGCAGATAGCACAAAAATGTTCCTCACGGTCGTCGAAAATGCGCAGGCTCTTCTCCACATGGTTCTTGAGCCCGCCATAGCCGACATTGACACTCTCAACTCCACCACTTCCACGAGTCTCTTTCTTTGGTTTACCTTTCGCTTGAGCACTTGGTGGGGGTTGACCACCTTCTGGAAACTCTGCTTGCTGCGTCACATCTAAGAATACTTGGATACCGTTTCTGATCTTCCCGTTAACTCTTTCATTCCAACGCTGCCAGACCTTGTAGACGTCTTCACAGAAGAATCGAACCTCCAGGGGCCATCTAGCAAAACTTGGGACTCGCAGTAGTAGATGTAAATTTGAGAGCTTGTCCGTGAGTGATGAACGAGGACGTGCCGGCCGTCGACGGATTTTGCCAGATCTCGAAGAGACGCGCGTTATGGTCTCTCTCACAGTAATGCGCTGGTCTTGGGCGATTTTCGTTGTCAAGTGCGAATTCTGCCAAGCCCACCTACAGAGATATCAGATCATGTGACAGCCATCCAAAGCATGTAAAACGCCAGTTTGAGGGGTTCATGGTCTCAAAAGCCCAGTACAAAAGATGGATGCATAAAGGTTCTTGGATATGATAGGCAATAGCAACACAATGGAACCCGCAGACTTGCGAAACACGTACTCAAACTGCAAGGCTGCAATATTTGATGGGAACCCAGTCACAATACAAGTCATTTCCTTACTCCAATTAGATGGTCATTATGCTATGAGGACGTTTGAAGACCAAGGTACCCATGGTCGGAGCTTCTCTCGCGAGGTTCTGACAGCGCCTCCTTTCGAAAGGCCGTTATGCTGACTTAGTCTCCGCTTTGGGTTGGGCGTCGAGCCCACATAGAGAGCAGAACGGGGAACAGTGGAACGAAGGAGGTAGCAGCAGTAAAAGGCAGGAATCGGTTTTGTTTCCATTAATGGGAAAAACCTCTTAACTTTTGGGTATCGTCTGATTGTAGTAGAATAGAGAGTAGATACCTTGGATAGGGACACAGTAAGGTACCTTGTAGTAACACGGCGCGGTGGTGTTGACCCAGAAAACGATGAGGCTCGGTGAGCGCCGTGAGCGCCTACTGTATCAGGTTTGGGGGTTTTTAATCGCGCTAGATGCGGGCCGTGGGAATCTTACACGGAAAGTAATGTAGAATACAGTAAGGTAGGTAGGCCACAGGCCCACAGTACAACATGAAGTGAATAGAGTAACAGTGAGAGAACAATCGCACTTTTCTTATTGACCACAAAGCGCGGGAGTTCTACAGAGTATTAATTAGTGCGACTTGCAATGATAAAATGCCACAAGTGTTAAAGAAAGCGGCTGAGTTTTCTCTTGTACTTTATCGAGAGAAGTCTGAGAATACCCCTCGGCCTGATATTCAGCGATCCCTGTTCAGTACGAACTCTTCTGGGCTTGCGCCAAGCCATGACCCCAGCACCAACATGATATCGCCCATCTCGCCTTTGTCGTAGTTTCCCGCATCTCCATCGCCATCCTCCGTCTCCATATTCACTTTGTTACTGACAGCACACTACGAATGCTCTTTTCAATGCGCTGCGGTTCGGCTGGTAATGTCGCTATCAAGTAAGGGGACTCTCGCCTTCATTCATTCGGCCATGAACATGCAAGCCACATTACTTGTCCCAAAGTAGCCCAGTCACTCTCTCACACCCGGGCCTGATCTGATCCCCCCACGCTGATCTGATGTACTCTGCGAAACCACCATAATAGAATTGGTGTTTGCTCATCACCACCTTTGTTCGACTGTGGACCGCATGAATATCAGAAATCACTCGGAATTGTACGACGTTGTTACGGACCCGAGCTTTCTCTTCCGTTCGCCCCCAGAATGGTGGTGCCTCCTTCGACCGGAGGTAATTCTTCTGCCTCGACCAGCGTCGGAATCCATGCAACTCCATCAACTGGCAGCTTCCAGGTCAACCTCACACTCAATCCAAGCAACGGCACATATCCGAATTATGCTCCTCACATCCCGTTCAGCGCCCGCCGGGCTCCGCCTTTGGATATTTCGACGGTCGAGAGGCGAGGGCATCCTTTGGCCGTGCGAGAGACAAATAAGAGGGTACGCCCCCATGGCCTGCAGGATGCGCCAACGTTCCGACCGACAGAGGAAGAGTTTGCCGATCCGATGGAATATATAAGGAAGATTGCACCCGAGGGCAGAAAGTACGGAATATGTAAGATTATTCCACCAGAGAATTGGAAGCCGGAGTTTGCCATAGACACAGAGGTACGTTGCGAATTCAACTGCAGCCCCGACCCCTCAACAGCAAGGGCAGGGCAGGGCAGCGATCAGGATAGGAATACAAGCTGACAAGAATTTAGAAGTTCCACTTCCGTACACGGCGCCAAGAGTTGAATTCAGTAGAAGGAGGTGAGTCGGAGCTTGGATTACAAGCCCTCTGGGCATGTAGAAATACTACGTTGGAAGACGGTCGCTGAATTAAACCAGGTACTCGGACAAACCTCAATTACCTCGATCAATTGGCCAAATTCCACAAACAACATGGCATGAACCTCAATCGCTTCCCAAGTGTCGACAAGCGTCCGCTCGATTTATACAAATTGAAGAAGGCAGTAGAAACACGAGGTGGGTTTGAGAAGGTGTGCAAGCTAAAGAAATGGGCGGAAATAGGTCGTGATCTCGGATATAGTGGAAAAATCATGTCTTCGCTCTCGACTTCGCTCAAGAACTCCTACCAAAAATGGCTTCACCCATACGAAGAGTATCTACGGGTCGCCAAACCAGGGGTTCAACAACAGCTTGAATTCGAATATGGTGGGCCTTTCACCCCCTCATCAGCCAATTCACCTATGAAGAGGTCGAGTCAAAACACACCATTGAGCCTCAGAGACGATTCTCCCGCGCTACGAGCCTCTGCAGCTCTGAATGCATCCCTTAAAGATGCTGAAGAGCCCCTTGACCGTGGCACTCCAGTCATCCAACCAACACCGCCAGTAGTTTCGTCCGGCTTCACAGCGGTGAATGCTGGCGGGTTTACTCCGATCAACATGACTCCAGCTTCTTTTCAGGCGGCGAACGTATCTAATTCGTCACATAAACGGGAGGCCGAAAGCGCTGTTTCTGGTAACAAGCCTCAGGCCCAGATCGAAAACCTCACGAATCCCGCAAAAGATGTACCGGAGTACCGAAGTGCGGTATCGAGCACAGCTCACATGACCAACGGACATACTTCGAATCCCTTGAAGCGAACAATCAGTCACGAAAGCTTAAACGGTACGTCAGGGACCGATTCTATGGGCGCCGATGGCGACGATCAGAATGGTCGCCGAAGCAAGCGTTTGAAAAAAGCTCCGACTGTTGTTGGCTCACATATGAGTCTCCTCCGACCCTCCACACCAAGGATTCAAGCAGACCGCGGGATTTGTAAACCCGGTGAGCTTTGTGAGGCTTGTGGGAAGAGCGAGGATCGCTCCTCACTCCTAATATGTGATGGCTGTGAGAATGGCTACCATCGGTATTGTCTAGATCCACCAGTTAAGATCCCACTCGACTACGACTGGAATTGCCCGCGATGTCTTGTTGGAACGGGCGAATTTGGGTTCGAGGAAGGTGGTATATACTCTTTACGACAATTCCAGGAAAAGGCCCACAACTTCAAGGAAAGCTACTTTGCACCAAAGATGCCCTTTGACCCGGTCCTGAACTGCAAACGAACGGTTACCGAGGAAGATGTTGAACGCGAGTTTTGGAGGCTGGTTGAAAGCATTACGGAGATGGTTGAGGTAGAATATGGCGCCGATATACATTCGACGACGCATGGCAGCGGCTTCCCCACGATTGAAAAAAGCCCGCTGGATCCGTACTCCACAAATCTGTGGAATCTAAATATCCTTCCCTTGCATCCTGAGTCGCTTTTCCGGCATATCAAATCGGATATATCCGGCATGACGGTGCCCTGGCTATATGTTGGAATGTGTTTTTCGACTTTCTGTTGGCATAATGAGGATCATTATAGCTACTCTGCCAACTATCAGCACTTTGGTGCTACCAAGACATGGTATGGTATTCCCGGAGCCGATGCGGAGCGATTCGAGGCGGCAATGAAGCAAGCGGTACCAGAACTCTTCGAAACTCAACCTGACCTACTCTTCCAGCTCGTCACTTTACTGCCACCAGATCAACTGAAGAAAGCGGGCGTCAATGTGTACGCGCTGGATCAACGGGCTGGCCAGTTCGTCATTACCTTCCCACAAGCGTATCATGCCGGCTTCAATCACGGATTCAACTTCAACGAAGCGGTGAACTTTGCTCCGCACGATTGGGAACCCTTTGGGGAAGCTGGCGTGGAAAGGCTTCAAGAGTTTAGGAAGCAGCCTTGCTTCTCACATGATGAACTACTAATGACGGCTTCAGGCCGGGATACAACCATCAAGACGGCTAAGTGGCTTGCTCCTGCTCTCCAGCGCCTGCGAGATCGAGAGCTCCGGCAGCGGCAAGAATTTTCGAAGCGCCATAAGGATCTCAACAACCATTCTTGTAAGATTGATGAATCGGCAACCGAAAGTGTTTCGCCCTGTCAGCTCGGATTCGAGGCTGACGAACAGGATGTGCCGGAAGCAGAGTATCAATGCTGTTACTGCAAGGCCTACACCTACTTGTCGCGCTTTCGGTGTCGAATCACCTCAAAGGTCATGTGCCTCCTGCATGCTGGCAGCTATGAGTGTTGTGAGGCCGGCGAAGAGCAACGCTTCACGAGCCCGGACCACTGTCTTGTGTACCGACAAGCAGACAACGCGCTTAACGCAGTCGTACAGAAAGTTATCGACCGATCGAATATGCCAGAGGCATGGCAAGAAAAACTGGACAAAGTTTTGGAAGATGAGGCGAAGCCTTCGCTCAAAGTCCTCAAATCCATGGTAAGTGAAGGGGAGCGAATACCGTACGATCTGCCCGGACTGGCCGAGTTGAAAGCTTTTGTTAATAAGTGCAATGAGTGGGTTGACGAAGCGATGAACTACATTACGCGTAAGCAACAAAATAGACGCAAAAACGACCGGGTTTGGCGAAAAGGCGCGAAAGCTGCTGAAATGGAAGAAAGAGATCGCGAATTAAGGAAAATCGAGAACATACACAAGCTTCTGGCCACGGCAGAAGATATCTCTTTCGACTGCCCCGAAATCATAACACTTACAGAACGCTCCGAAGCAATCGCAAAGTTCCAGCGCGAGGCGAGGACCGCACTCATGAGCCCGGGCTTGCACTCCACACAGGAATTCGAAGCTCTAGCTGAAGAGGGTAAAGGCTTCAATGTAGACGTGCCAGAGGTTGAGAGACTTGATAAAGTTGTCGAACAGATGAAGTGGAACGATGAAGCTCGGGAGAAGCGAAAGCAATTTCAGACATTGGACGATGTGGCATCGCTGATTGCACGTGGAACTGAAATCGGTATACCGGAACACAACGAGCACATGCTTCACTACAAGGAGCAGCAGTCGCAAGGGGAGCTTTGGGAATCCAAAGCAAAGGAGCTCATTTCGGTCGAGGCTGTTCACTATCAGCAGCTCGAAGCTTTATCTACGCAAGCAACGTCGTTACCAGTGTCGCGTGAGACTCTTGCCGCTGTAGACGCGATCTTGACAAAACAGAGAGAAGCTCAACACAAGATCATGTCCATGTACGATAAATGCAAGGACCCGGATTTCAGGAAGAGGCCAAAGTACAAGGACGTGCGCGACGTCCTTGACGGGCTGTCTGAGCTTAACAGCAAGCCGAATGGAACTATCGACCTGGAAAAGGAGATCAAGCGTCATGAAGATTGGATGCGCAAGGGAAAGAAGCTGTTTGGGAAGGCCAATGCACCACTCCATATCCTCCATGTTCATATGAACTACGTTGCGGACCACAACTCGTACTGTTTCGAACTATCAGACAAGCCAAGGATGCCGGTGGAGCCCGCATCAAGAGAGCAATCGCCCGATGATTCACAGAATGCTGAGGATATCAAATCAGCGAGGGATGTTTTCTGTATGTGCCGACAATCGGAAGCTGGCATGATGATCGAATGCGAGTTGTGTCACGAATGGTACGGCCGCACCTGTTATACCTTTCGGTTTCTGAAGAACTTGACTGACATCAGTAGGTACCACGGGAAATGCCTCAAGATCGCTCGTGGTAAGGTCAAAGAGGACGACAAGTACACTTGTCCCATCTGCGACTGGCGTGTCAAAATCCCACGCGACGCAGCTCGTCCCAAGCTTGAAGACCTACAAAATTGGCAAGCCGAGATACCTGATTTACCGTTTCAGCCCGAGGAGGAAGACACGCTCGAAGAAATCGTCGGCACAGCCCAGAGTTTCCGGGAATATATTCGCCCATATACCAATCCCTTGATAGCAACGCCGGAAGAAGTGACTACACAGCGTTTCTATCTGCGCAAAATTGAAGGAGCAGAGGTTCTCTTGACCTTCGAGACCAATTTCTTCCGCCAAGAGCTCCACAAATGGGCTCCAACCGCGCCCGAGGCTCCTCCTGTGCTTGAAAGCTCTCTCTCCACGCGAAAGCCTCGTCCAACAAAACAACAAAAGATGATGACGCAATTAGGTATTGACGACCCGGACAAACTTCCTCAGCAGTACCGCACCAAGGCACATAGCTTCGCCAAAGTGCGCAAATCCAGTGATGCACATTCAAACAAGAGCCATTACCTTCAGCCGGCGCCACAGCGTCGGAACCGATCCGATACGCCTCATTCAACCTCTACCAGCAACGGACCAGATGCTCATACCCATTCTCATCGACTTCCTGCGCCCCTGTCTTCGACACACACGGATCCTACATACACTGCCTATTTCAATTCTCCTCAGCATGCTCCACACCATCCCGGCTCGCCCGCTTACGCTACTGGCCCCTATCACCCAAACCACCATACCCACAATCACCATTCCAGCTATCCCGGGTCTCCAGGCTACCCACCTCGTTCTCCCATGAGTCGCGGTTCTGGTCCAAGCCTCGATCCAAACCTCTTCAGCCCTACAAACCAGCAGTTTGCGTCTCAGCTACCAAGCCACAGTATGCTGAGTCCGCCGCGCCATCATTATGCAAATGACCAGTCGGGCCCCAGTCTGGATAATATCTTTGCAGACTTCACTACCGATCCCGCTGATGATGGTATGGAAGGAAGGAACGAAATCGCTGACGCCATCGCAGCTAGGGGCAGAGAAGAAGACGAGGAGCAAGGTCGGAGGAGCTTGGTAGATGACTATCTGCGGGATTAAAAATGACAGTCATGCAAACCACGACGACATAAAAAAGGAGTATTTGCGGGATGTACAGCTTTTCTTTTATTACACTTGACTGTTGGCTCGTGCGCTTTAATAGCAAGTGCAGTATTCTTCTTTAATTCTGAAAATGTCTCATGTCGTATGAGATCAGACGTCATCTGCATAGATGGGGGAAACTGTGTATGCTAGAGTTGCTTTATTTGAGAGTGGGAGGGATGGTAGGGGAAGTTGAGGGGTGAGTGTAATTTTAGAGTAGCTGGTTTCGGATGAAGAAATTCTTTTGCTCGGGTTGGTAAAGTGGTTCCTGTGACCGCTCTATCGTCCGAGGGAGCCAGCCATCCGAGTTTCGTCCTGGAGAGGTGGTGGTGTGTGTACGGATTCGTCGAGACACCCCCATCAAAGCGCTTGCCCGCCCCTAATACTCTTTCTTGAACTTCCTCTTATCCCGCGCCATTAGTCCCATCACCCGTCTTCCAGCAAATCCCGCTACATACATACTTCCCCTTCCACCCTACTGTACCTACCGTACCCCGAAGTATCTCCCAGCCCTCATGATCTCGACTCTCGCAACTGACATGAAATCCGGAGCGCGTTTCATCTCAGCCCTCCACTCCCATATCTTTAATACGCTCAACTCGTCTGAGCTTATAACTACTTTTCTAGCTTTAGCTATCTACCTACTGCACGCACGTTTGTGAGAAGGTTTTGCTGCGGTGCTGAGGCGGTGGTGGGGGGGGGAAGGGGTGGTGGATTGTGGTTGGGAAGGTGGACTGTGGGGGTAAGGGGGAATGGAGGTGGTGAGTGAGTGGGTGGGGAGGATGCGTAGGGGAGGGGAGGGGCTGTGGGTCATGGGTTTCAGAGAGAATCATATCAGAAATATATATAAATACGACCGACGCTCTGCGGGGGCCGCTTTTACTCGCGCTCTTCGTATTCACCCGATCCAACCCCCCGTTTGCTCTCATCCACACCTTTTCCCCTCACTCAAAAATCACAAACTCCCCCCTCTCCCTCAACTCCTTTCACAAAAGCTCCAAGCCATCCCCGCATCCCCTTTTCTCGTTCATTCGATTTACAGTAGATGCAGGCGGACGAAGGCCGGAAGAGAATTTTTGCTCCAAGTGGGAAAGCATGGTGGTTGAAAAGGGGGGTTTTGGGAGGAAGTACTTGAGGCCTCCGAAGCTGCAGAGCTTTCCACCTTGACATGACATGACATTACCTGAGGTATGATGCGCTTGATGAATGGAAATCGCAAACGCACCTGGTGGCTTCAAAGCCAGAGGCTACGATGTGGGCCCTGTGGGTCCCGCCCTCGAACCAGCCCTCTACACCCTCCCTCTCCCTCTCCTTCGAAGGAGACAAATAACCCGCACCTCCACCCATCCACCACCCTGCTCCCAACTCCCCTGCCCCTTCGCGTCCGCAACCCGGAAATTCCACCACTACCGAACCCTCGCGTCCCGAACTAGTTCAGCACACTATTCCTAATCTTCCCAACATCTTAGCGGAAGCCAGGGGGATTTGTGACTTTTTCTGATCTTGCCCCTGGGCATGTATGTGCCTTGGTGCTGTTAGATGTCGCCCCTGTCCTTTCGATCTTCTCCCAGATAACTTTTCTCTTACTTCTTTGGGGCGCCTGTCCTGCCTCTCTGCCCTTTCGTCTTTCTCCTGGGTTACTCCTCGCTGCCTCTTGTCTGTCCTTCGCTGCTCTTCCGTTACCCCGGGCTGTCTCTGCAGCGCAAACCCAGCATCTCGAACTCGCAAATCAAAGCCTTCCTTTGCTCCACCACATCTCCAGAACCCCTCAACCCAGTCTCCTCAACCCAAACAGTTTCTTTAACAAAAAAAACATTCACTCGATGCCTTTTTCTTTAATCACATCCTCACCCCTTTTTTCATTCCTACCACCCGCTTTCCCGTTCGCACCACGCCACCCTTTTTCTCTCCCTTCCCATCTCCATAAAAACAGCTTCTAACTTTTTCCCATCCACCATTCCACATCTCGGTTCTCCCAAAACAAAACCCACAAACTCCCCAACCCATCCTCCCAAAAAACCACCAAGATCAACAACCGCCCCCCTCACCCTCACCCTCACCCTCATCCCTCCATCCTACAAAAGAGAAACTCCGCCTACCACCATCCCCAACCCCTCTCCTGACTTCTTCTGCTCACCCCCAAACACCCCTGGTTCGCCCGCAAGCTATGCTTGTGTGTAAAAAACGGCAAAAGTGGTTCTTGGGCTGGATACAGGGATTTGGTCTCGTTTTGGAATTGGGAAAATGGGGGGAGGGGAGAGTTTGTTTGTTTAGGGTAGCGAGAAAAGGGGGGAGTTGGGAGGGTGCAAGTGTGAGGGGGATGAGATTGTGGGGGGGGGGTTGTATTCTGTGTGGGAAGGATAAGGGTTGGTGCTGGAGAGCGGGGGGGTGTGTTTTATGTGGTTGAGTGGATGGAATAGGGTCTGGGTTGGGATGGGATGTGGGTGTTGTGTGAAAGGTTGTAAGGGTTGGAGCGGTACTTTGAGACGGCGTGATGCGGTACTTGTTCTGTTTGGGTGAGTCGCTTGCATTTCCTTCGTCAATGCTACTGTATCTCCGGATCAATGAGTCGTTGGTGGCAATGAGAACTTCCCTACCATCAATACCACAGCATGAGCACTAAACCCATGCGATACCAACAATCCGACGGCAAAATATACTTTCGCATAACGACATCCTCTTGTTCGTGTCATAATCTACAAACTTCGTGCCTATCACAAACAGACACGCCTCCGCTCCCAAATCCCTCTTTCGGTTTTGCTAGAAGAATGCTAGCCCCCTTCATAAACTCCGAAATCTAACTGTACCCACAAAACGTCCGCATGCCTCACTTCGCCAAATGCAACCAGTCCCCAGCATTACCGTATGAATATCGAATCACCTTTGCTGGCGGCGCCGCGTGATTTGTTCACGTGGTCGAGGCCGAGTTGGTCATCGGCGGTTGTGGCGATGGTGGAGATGTCGTCTTCTAGTTCTACTGTGAGCCTTTGTGGTACTTGGGTAGCGGATGTACAAGTGGAAATAGAAGCTATTGCATACCATCAGTAAGGTATGTAGGTTTCGAATATGCGGACCGGTGGACTATGGCGAATTTGATCTTCTCGAATTGCTTGCCCTTGAGGCTGATCCGTTTTGATAGTCGCTCCTTGGTATCTTTGAAAAGCTCGTCCTGCATTCTGTTCAGCAGATCATCATGAACCATACAAACGCGCTCGACTTACAGGCTTAATGACGAACTTGAATGGAATCCCATGCACCTTACTCGGCTCTTTGTCATAGTGAAAGCAGTAGATTGCCGTGTCGCCCTCCACTGCATTTTGCTCCTCCTCGGGTATTACTTCCGCGTAAAGAATGATGGATTCGTTAATGCCAGCAACACTGAAGTCTTCGGGAAGTTCCTTGTAAACTTTGCCAGCGTGAGCTTCGTAAACTCGTGTGTTTTGTATGGTGGCGTCGTCGAGATTGGCTTTCTTTTGAAGGCCAGGAAATATATCCGAGACAACGCCATTCTTTGGTACGAGAATGTCGTAAGTCTCCTAAGCACGTCATTAGCCACATCGACTCATAATTTCCAGCATTCGATACAAACCTCTTTCTGGATACCTTCGCTGACCCAGGTGACTTTCAGAATCTTTTTAGTATCCATCTCGCTCACGCTCATGTCCAAGACTTCGTAAAACAGAGCATCAGATCGCTGGTTGGTACTATTATAGCTGCCAAATTGTGGGCTTAATACTTGGAATAGATTCTGGTTTGGGAGGCGTTTAACGATGCTTTTGGGTTTGTTGCTCGTAGCATTAATTGTAGAAAAGCGTATGTGAGTCGAGTCGACTTTCAAATGTTCTCCAACCTTGGCCGAAAACTGGTCATACGACATTTTTCGGCTAAGGGCAAGTTGGAAAGTGTCTTCTTCGCGGTCAGTAGGAATCCTCGGGAAGAACCTTATGATTATGCGGTTCAAGAGGTAGTCGTAGAATTCTCGAGCATCGCTGTAACCGCCAGACTGGGAGACTGAGGAGGCTCTGATGATGGTGTTAGTCGCCACCAAGAATGTTGTCCAGCATCTGTGACTTACTCCTTGTCTGACAATACTTTCTGGAAACATACAATATCGCCATCTTGTATTTCTGCTTGCGCCAGTGTCGACTTCGGTTTCATTGGTTCGATCATAGAATGTTTTATCTCCTATTATGAAAGTCAGATAGTCGATAGGTGAAGGTCTTGATGATCGACTCGCCTCATAGAGAGCTAGGGTGGGCATCGTCGTTTGACTTGACCAATCCATTAATTGTAGGATCATAGGAACCATATCCGCCACTTTTGCGTGCTTTCTTATATAGATATGACCCACACCCTTCAATGACTGAGCTTCGGCATCAAAGTACTTGAGAAAAACTAGGATTGGCAGATTGTTGCTCGTCTGTGGTTGCATATCAGGCCAGACCGGCTTTCCGTTCTCCAATGTCTCAGCTGTCTCAAACCAGAGACGGAAAAGCTTGTCTCGACTGCCATACTTGTTGTGAGCCTCGTCAATGGTCATTGATGGTTCCTGAAGCGGCTGGTCTGGTCGCACTGTCTTGTTCTGACGATTCACCATAACCCAAAGGCGAACATGCTCGGGCGGGACTTTGTTCTCCTCAGCCAAAGTCTTGGCGAAGTCGCCTACAGTTGAAGCCCTCAAGACACGATAGGGTTTTGGCGCCGAGGACACTGCAGGATCATTATCCCAGTTTGCGAGGTCAAAGCCCTGATGAGCTTTGAAGTTATCCTCAGTGGCAACGCCAATGGGAAGATACAGATGTTGTTCTTCCCGATCTCTCCTTCGTCGCTCCAATGCTGCTTTTTCCTCAGCGAGCTGCTTGCCTATTCAAATGTTAGCGGCTGCCCGCGAGGTGAGATAACGGACCTACCAATGTGAGGTGGTGTATCGTTCTCCGGAACGTCCACTAGAATATCCTTCAACCGGCTTTGGCGAATGTAGACTAACATGTACGCACTCATTGAACGCTTAGTAGACAGCGTTCTTGTGTAGGGATTCCGCACTCCGATGCCACCATTAGGGATGTTAGCGTAATCACCACCGAAATTCTCTTCCAATGCCTCCTTCATGGTTGCTCTCGTCACTCTATCATCATCGAACTTGTAGAAATGCCCATCCGCGGTGGGTTTAATAAAAGCGTAATAATGTCCGGCGTTAAAATCACCGCTGTGCACCAAGACTCCGTGGAGCTGATAGATATAGAGTTCTGATTTATCTGCGTTTTCGGAAAGGTACGGCGATGCATCGAAGATCTCGGGGAACTCGTAGCGGTCGTTGACTTTCATCATGGCATCACGATTAATGTCGTATTCGAATCGCTTGAGCTGGAGGTGTAGAATCTGGGGGAAACTTTCAAATATCACCCCCTTCTTCGCATCTTGCAGGCCATATCCTTCGGCGAAATATTTGTTCTCGCCGTCCATAGTTTCGACCTGTATGTAGTCCCTGAAACTGTCATCTAGGTTCTTATTCCCGCTGACGTTGAGCTGGATGTCCCAAAAGTCTTCTATCCTCGACGATTCGTAATCGACATTGATGCATGATATGTAGGTCTTCATCTTGCCTACAAACATCTTTGCAAGCGCATTTTCGGCGTCTGTGCCCTTCATTCGCGCTTCCATCCGTTCCATAAGTATTCGAGACAGTTCCTGAACGTCTTGTTGTTCGAAGATGTGTTTTGTTTCCCAACCGAAAGATGCAGTTAACTCTTGTGTGGATACGGCGTCTTCATTGGTTTGTAGAAGGTAAAACAGCCTTTGCAGCGCCCACGCACTGTTTCTCCTTTCGGCCTCGTGTTCCGTTGGTATCTGGTAAACAGCCTGTAACTTCTCAGTGATTATCATTGAGTCTCAAACAAGCTTGTTGTACCTTGCGAAACGCATTGGTGAAATATAATGATTGAAGTAGGGAATTAAGATAACATGTTGCCCCTTGGTTTTTGAGTCCAACCATGCCAGTCTGTTCTTTCGAGTTGTAACTATCCAGGCCTCAGCAAAATCCCTCAAATAGAGGACAACGACCAACTTTAGGAAGTTGTGCCATAGAACTCCCGTCGGGTCTTTGTATATGCGGACATATGCAGTACAGTTGACGGCATCATTCTCAACCATCGGCCGCCCTCGATCCTCCCATTGTGGCGCGAAGAGTTTTCGGATTTCTGCAAACCTTGTGAAGCCCCAATCGCTCTCATCGGCGTTGAATCTGTGGTTGGCAGCTATATACGCCTGTCAGCAAAGGAAACTTGAGGTTTCCGATTCGGCTCCTTACTATGAAGAACATATATTGATGGGTCTTGTGTATTCCATAATACCAACGTGAATTGCACACAGGCATACCAGCCTTCTGGTGGTTTATCCTCCTCTTCGTGGCCTTGTTCTAGGTAGAGAGACGCAAAGTCGACGTTGTTGCCAAAAGGGAAAAGCAATATCCTCCTATAGGCCTGTTAGCGCCTTCGTAGTCCACCGTAACGTTGTGTGGCCACATTTATAATGAGCGAACTGCATTCCACCTACCAAGGGTGTCCACCACATTCGAATTTTGGTCCGCGCTCCTTTTTACTGAGGCCTCTGTAATTCTCAATATTCCAGGTGTGAACCGCTTCGTTTTCTATCTCTAGGTCTGGCGACTTGGGTAAGAACCGCTCTTTCATGCCCTCATCTATATGTATCAAAGTCAGTGTCCAGAGAGGATGTTGGAATCTTCGGCGGACATACAGTCATCTGCCAGCGGTTCTGGCTCAGACTCATCGAGGGAGCCCTCTGGGGTTATTATGGCAACATCTGGCTTCTCATCGACCACGTCATACTCATCAATGAGCATGTCACCTCCTCCTCCGATCTGCAGAGCGCCCAGTTGGGTCTTCAAGTCAGCCACGGCCTCCCTCCCCTCCGCGGAATCCACCATGTCGCGGTCGAGGTTGCGGCTTACAGGATCCATTGTACAAGTGAATCGTTTGGTGAAGGGAGGAGCTCCCAAGAAATGCCACTGCGCCTAAGCAATGTTTGTTGGGCAAAAGTGTTCCTTTTTGGTAGACCAGAAGGTTGATGTGAGGTAGTCTGTTGACGGAAAGGTGCAGCTCGCAGGCATGTGTGACTGCTGGGCTGCAGGGCAGAGGGTCGGGGTTGCGTCTGACGGAAATCGCTAATGTAGCAGGTGATGACGCTTTGTTCCGATTCTTGTAATTGTACTCGTTCCAAGCTACAGACAAGGACCGACGTCGATGTACAGCCCGGGGGGGAAGGGTACTCTCAAGGTCTCCTTACTGGCAGCTAGATATCACCAGGACGAATATCAATAATACATGAACGCCAATCAGGTATTATTCGTGGTATTGTATGTTGAATTGAAGAACATCTTTAGCTCCCGGAAAACACCTAGAGAGTAAGGTAGGTAGGTAAAGTGTGGGTGGCGTTGGTTGGAGGATTAGAGCACTCGGAGGCATTCGTTCTTAAGGCGGCAAGGAACGAAGTGCTGGCTATGTACTCTCACCTTACGATCCTGCACTCTGTTCCTATCACCACCTCAAGTACTGCAACGTTTTAGATTTCCTGATGGTTCGGTGAACAAATACTGTTCAACAAACGCACATTCGGTTAAACCTCCCGTGCATGCGATGGGGGGGCAATTTCGCTGCATATGCACCTTGAACCGCGCTTCACAAAGTACCAGTCACGCCGGTACTAATGTACTTCGTCTTTCTCCGCTCGCTCTCAAGCAAAAGAAAGCACAAATTATACAGTCTAATGCGCTTGACATTCCCGATGTCCCAATTCCGTTCCTACCAATGACCCAAGAGGTGGTACTCTAGCAGAGATTCTACTGCATGGCAGGTTGCAATGCTTCGTTCTCAACGCCAGTGCACCCAAAGAGCACAATGGATGAGAACCGAGAGTTCGTGCGCACAGAGACGCATTGCATCAGCTACGCCTCCATGGCGACCGGCAGCGGTCCTGGATGAGTAAATGCCCTTCCCCATCTTTCGGACTGTCCCCATCTAATTCTGTACATAAAGATGGGTTCAGAAAGAAGCGAAAGCCATCTCTCTGCGTCAAATGACATTCTTTGGCCGAACCCTGAGTGAAAATCGCCTGATCGGCTCTGCAAATTATGTCCGAACGGAGCTTCCCACAAGGTTGGTCTATCTGGACTATGCTCGTAGTGGCCCTAGTCTAACCAGGTCCAGGCTTGCTCATCGCCTTCGTGATATGCAGACACTTCCTTATGTCGTGGTTACCAATCCCCATATTTCACATGTCTACGAGCTGTACTACAAGGCCTTCGAGACTCTCCGAAGGGTCCGCGAGATCAAGACTGTAGAAGAAAACGACCGATACTGTACAATCATTAGCCAAACCCTCCAGGAGCACCTAACCGTGATACCAAGGCTCGCAATGGGTGTGCTCGAGTGTCAGAACTTGATGCGTCCCGAGGAGATGGACAAGTTCATGAATACACTTCTAAAATCTGTAGGACAGGCCTATGTCTCAATGTACCTTCAGCGCTGATATTCTACCAGCGAATTTCACGTCGGGTCATTGCTGAACAGCACCTTGCCTTGACGGAAACGTTCAATTCACCGTGGCATTTCCCAGATGCAAAGCCTCATTCTCAACACGATCCCAATGCGGATTTTGTCGGCGAAGTATTTTTACGGTGCAATGCTCGTGAGGTCGTCGAAGGATGTTGGGAAAGAGCAAAAAGCCTTGCGTTAGCGGCGTTTGGCGCTCAGTGCAAGCTGCCAGATATCCAGATAGATGGTCATCTAGACGCTACATTTCCTTATATCCTCAGCCACTTGCAATACATCATTGGAGAATTACTCCGAAATTCGATTCAGGCCGTTATTGAGCAACGATCAAATTGGCCTGAGAAACCAGCGCCAATCGAAATTCTTATATGCGAAGCACCGCAGCATGTAATCATAAGAATTTCTGACCAAGCAGGTGGAATAGCAAAAGATATCCTACCCGATTTATGGTCGTTTAGTAATGGACCAAGGAGTCAGACCTACTTGAAGAACCTACAGCAGGTCCCAAGAATGGCGGCCACTATGCAGGAGCTCAAGGGTCCGGCCACTACAGCTGTTGAACATATGGATAATGTTAATACACAAGGAAGCAGATCGACCGACGAATCCTTGAGCTCACTTACGTCCCGCCCACCGAATTTGAGGCTCGGCATGGGTTTACCTATGAGCAGAGTATATGCTGAGTATTGGGCTGGGAGCTTGGAATTGCATAGCCTGGAAGGCTATGGTGTGGATGCTTTCCTTCAAATATCAAAGCTTGGCAACAAAAACGAGCAGCTGACCACTAGAGCAATCATGGACGCAGTCTGAGTCTTGAACATCTCGCCTTGGTCGGAATACTGCTTCTCTCATAGTCACTATGGCATGTTGCTGTTTATGCAAACCGTAACCGCCAGCTTTCTCGGTCGCACCTTCCCTACCTCCCGGCTTAGCAGCAATCTCGATATTTGCCTAGCATCAGTGCTTTGAATACACTTTACTTAATTCATCTGTCCCACTCACCAGCGGTGCACGTTTTTCGATTCACTCTCCAGTGAAGACTGCTGTCGCTGTGTTTAGCTGCAGATTTTATTAGTATATTATTCATTTAGCCACAGTCGGTTCCGTCATGACTACACCAAGGTCTTCGCAAGCCGTTCAGTCAGTCGAATCGCTATTTAATACTGGAAACTGCCACACTAACTTTAAGCAAAGAATTCCCCACAGGTTTTTAAGTGATATCTCCAACGGTGCCACAGTAAGCCGTGCGTCCTCATGCGCCAACCGCAACAATACTCCAGTCAGAGGCTCAGCTTCTCTTTTGGATACCCGCAATGACAAGAGAAGAACCTTATCAAAGGTGCATGGCGATCTTTCCAACATCAGACCAAAATCACCTCCTCTCTACAGCCTATCAGCCGCTTTAGGCAGACTTCAGATAGATAGCCATTCTACGCAAGGTCTTCGCCTCTCGCACGATCGTTACGTGGATGACTCACATAACGTATGTTCGGAAAGAGACCTTCGTGAACCGCTTGGGAGTTCCTGTGCACAAGACGTCCCAGTCTTCAGATCATCTTTGGCGGCCCAGTCGAAACAGTGGTCGACATCAGAACTTGGGTTCGAACCTACAAAGCGGGGTTCTCATCAGGTATGTTGAAGCAGTCTATATCGGCTATCTGCTGTGAGATGTAATTATCTACTAGTATGCAAGGACACCCAGATACAGCCTTGGGTCTCCCTTAGTCCCGTCAAGATTGAGGAAACGCCGCGCACACACTCTCGAAATACTAAAGGACACTCCTCGGTTTGATATACGTGGACTTAGCCTTGGGTATGCCTCTGCCTCGGATCTCTACGGACCTGTCATCCGAGCATATCCAGCTGAGGATGGACGAGCCGCCGGAAGCGCTACGACGCTTGACTATCTAAAACTACGTCCGCCCGTGGAACACATTGATGTCTGCACTACCTGGAAAGGACTGTCACTTACGGAGGCAGAGCTATGGTTTCAGTTGAACCGGATTTTCAAGACGTGTCTTGAGAACCTGATCGCAGATCAACTGCAAGAGCAGGATCAGGAATTTAGGCAACAGCAATCGAGGAGCGCTCCCAACGTCGTTAAAAGTTCAGCTACTTTTACCTTTTGTTGTCGATCGGACTTCAGTCGCACCAAGTTGAGCGAGTCCATGATACGTCTCCTACAATCATCACAGGACTACATCTTGGGCTTCCAGACAAGTGATCTCAAGAAACTACTTCGATTCTTCCTCACATCGTGCGATTATTTAGTGGATATTGAGCGCACTGGATCTCAGAACACTGCCATAGATTTGCGTTTTCAATACTCCCAACCCTTGGTGCCGCAAGGCCCACCGAAACTCGCGGTGGAGGCTGGCTGGAGCCCCGACTTCTTGACATTCGAGCAACTTACCATCGTTCCACGCGAAGGACATGAGCTTCGAATTGTCCCCAGGTATAACAGCAATGCAGTCTTTAGAATAGATGGCCAACATACGGACCTCCGGTACAGTCTCGAGACGCCGCTCCCTTGGCTAACTTGGGACGATCAGATCCAAGGCTTCAAAGGAGTCGTGCCCATGTACTCCGAAATCCGGGGTATGGACAGCAAATTTGGAAAAGTCTACAGGCCAGGACGAGTTGGGCCTCATGCTGTTGTAAATCAGCTAAGAATTGAATTGAAGGCTATGTTCACCGAATGTTATCAGCCTTCTCTTCGTCTTGAGCGAACTGTCCGTACCCGGCTTACACTAAGAGTCATACCATGGTATGCGCTCGACAGCGCGATTGCTCCAGATAACGAGTCAGTCGTCCCGATAATGCCTGGAACTGCCAGGCATTATGTGGACGAACTATTTGTACGTGGAATTTCTGAGCAAATCGATCCACGGAGAATTCCGGCAGCTCAGGTTCAGGTTCGTTGTGTTACTGGGCTAAGCTCGCTGTTAGGTGGTGATGGCTTGCTTAACATCGGGCTGAGTAGTCCAACGTCTTCAGATCGTTCCTCCACTCGTAGATTTGACAGTGCAGGAAGTTCTACCCTAGGCTTGCAACCACACGAAAAGGAGGCGATTTCGGCAGAAGCGAGCAACCAGTCCTCTCTGGAGAAATGTAACGATACGAAGACTTCCACTGAAGGCTCGCAAAGAGCTGGAGAACGTCCAAGACCGATTAGGAAGCCTACTGGCTATTGGGATCAGTCTCTCACATCTGTATCTGGCAATCTAATATCGTCTACTCTGAACTTGAGGTATGAGGAAGATGCATCCATTTCAAGTGAAACATCAACACAGTCTCCGCCAATAATCTTCTACAACCGCTACTCCGCTTTATGTGGGCTAAAAGAAAATATCAATAGTAGTAGCGATGGAAGCGACGATGAGAGCAGCGTCTCCTCAAGCCAGTCGGCGATACCCCCCAGCGAAACAAGGTTGCTCTACGTTTGCGTTGAAAAGGGTATACAATGCAGGAGCCGGCCCGAGAAGAATACAGAACCTGGGCTGGGTACTTGGCCTGAAGATATATTCTCGGGCAGCGGTGGTGTAGCAGTTTCATTTGACGATATTGACCTTCTATAGTCGAAAGACGAGAAGTGATTCATTTGGGAGAGGGATGATCAAGCGCTGGCGGCTATGGTCAACTAGAATACGGGGTTCAAGCTTCGGTCCTCTTTATGTTGATCCAGGACGAATAGCATTTTACCTTGTGGTTCGTGAAGGATCCTGTTAGTTGTAGCTTGTCCTATCAGGTACAAATGCTGAACATGTTTCATAAGATGGCCCCGAGCGAGATCAATTTGATGCATTGATGATTCCCACGAATATCGAAAAGAGATATGAGACGGTGAAGTCCAGAGTGCTCGTACCGTGGGTACCTACCTACCTATCATACGGAGTACTCGTACGGAGGTACATGACTCCCGTTGGCGGGGTATTTATCTACAGTAGCTTGTCAGCTCCTGCCAGCACATCAACATCCTGTCAAACTGTTAACTAAGCTGTCCAAAGCTGCCCTCACGCACCTCAAACCCTTCCCATCATCTCGATACCCAAGTTATAGCTCCGAAAGACTAGAATGGCAGGCACAGATCCCATTCCAGCGATCCTTCTAATTATAATCACCATCTTCGGTGAGTAGTCTTCCAAGTCTAGTTCTTGACTTGTGCCGAAGTCTTCACAAATGCAAGGCTGTCTTCGGTCCAAAGCTGACGCTGTTTGCAAATAGTCCCTCCTGTCGGCGTCTTCATGATCGCTGGCTGCGGCGCTGACCTCCTCATCAACATTCTCCTCACATTCCTCGGGTTCGTCCTTTCAGTACTTCACCATGCGATCGTCACTAATCTTGTGCAGCTACTTCCCTGGCCATATCCATGCCTTCTATCTTGAGTACGTCTACTTTGAGCGTCGCGACAGAAGCCGCCTTGGAACCATGTCGGCCCAGCGGGCGCCTGGTGTTTACAGCGAAAACGTGCAGAGTGGTGGAAGGACGACCTATGGGACTGTTCCAACCTAGTTGATTGGAAGAACTGAGAGGAAAACGGTTGAAGGGTGTCAGGATTGGGCAATGCGAGTGATACCCACAATGGCACTGGAATTTGGGGTGCAATGGCGTACACTTTGGGCTCAACGAGTCCTAGGAGTACCCGTACGTTACCATATTAATTATCGAGATTGGCATAGGCACAGTAGTAATGCTCTCGTATTGAGGCCACAACTACTACGTAGTCTAGCTTTCTAGGCATTAAAGTCTGAACTTGTGCCTGGGGTAAATTACGGTATTAATCTTAGCGCTCGTATTCAGAAACGCCAAGATTCTCTTCGCAGCTCCAGCCAACCTCATCTCCAGCTCTGAGCTCCTACATCAATGTGTGGGATACAGAGAATCAATCCACAGCCACCACCCTCGCTGAAGAATCACCTACTATGTTTCTCCTCTATGATCACTTACATCAATAACCATAAACGTAATACCACGTTGGGCTTCGACGTTAGCAACCGCTGCTAGCCACGCCGCAAAGTCAAGCACAAGTGAAATCGCATAAATGGCAGCACTACGGAAGGCATGGATTATCAATGAAGATGTTTGGAGAGAGCTACACGGGTTCGGGGGTTCTTATATGTGAACATGAGGCTACCCACGAGCGCCAATACTCCTAATGTGGTGTAACTTCGCTGTTGCCCGCTTTTCATCCTTCACTGGAACTCGACTTGAGGACGACTATATCGGTCTTACCGTACTCACCACAAGACTCAGATTTGGAATGAAATATCTGTTGCTTCGAGATTGCTGGGAAGCCTAATATATTGGGAACGCGAATTCCCTCTAACAAGCCGCTCATCGAATACCCGACTTCTACAATACTTTTCTTGTGGGGTGTATCGATTGAACTCAACTTTACGACCCAATAGCCAAACAACGCCTCCAAGATGTATAGCAGGTATGACAAACGACCGAGCACTTTTGTGGGTAGGGTGCAATGATTCCAACAGATTGTAGCGCTGGACCAATCAGTCCTACTATGGGTTGCATACATGGTGCTGGCCTGTAATGAGATCTACTTCCAGTGGGTTTCTGGTTGACTACGTATCGATTCTCTTATAGGGAAGGGTATGCTCGAAAGGGGCCTCGGTGTGCCATGAGCTTGAGCGAAGTCGACAAAATCGAGAAAGTGAACGGCCGTCTACGCTCGTCTTGTGTGGTCTCGTTAATTTCTGAGTCTTTTCCTTGACCGTCCCGTAGATAGACATGCTTGTGAGATGAGATGCGACGGCTTTAGGCCTCGACGCATGGTCATGGCTTTGCCAGGGGAAAACAGGCATAGACTGCCGAGGCAAAACGGGTCGCCTGAGGCCGTTTGCAGCGCGCCAACAACGTCGTAAAACAATGTAAGAGAAGGAGACCGAAGGACGGAGTAGTCTCAAAGGACGACACCTAGGAATCTCATATACTGTATCGTAGCAGGTAAGCATCGCAATGGCGCCCCCTCCACATCCAAACTCCGACCTCACTAGGCTAACTCTCTTTGAGCCGCCTCGCTTCGCTTGACACTAAAACTCGTAACGGTATTTTTCATTTGACAGGGTATCGAACACCATTACCACTGACCCAATGACTGCAGCGATTACATGGCTGCGTCGCATCGGAGTCCGTTGATGAGAGATCAGTGGAGATCCGAAGACAAATACAAAGACGATACACATTACAGTGGGAGGGGCACGGGCGGTCACCGCCGAGATTCGCCGTCAGCCTCGAAGCCTCAGAACGATACTGACATAGGTGTGAAGATCAGAGGCAGAGCCGCTGCTGACACGACTACCCGGCCATCCTCGCGAGGACAAAGGTTAACACAGCACGAAGGCTCGCGGAAAGAATCCCCCAAGGTGTCGTATCGTTCGCCGCAGCGGCGCTCAAAGGGTGAGGGGCCATCACGACGTCCTAGGGAGGTCGGTTTGGAACGGTTTTCAGACCAATACCCAAACCGATATCAGGACCGGGACACTTTTAGGGCGTCTGTGAAACAGCGAAGATCTCGCAGTAGAAAACCTTACCAGGTGCCAGCTACCCGCAGAGAGGACCGAAGACGAAGTCGTAGCCCAGTAGTATTGGACCGAAACGACAGAGCACCACGCATCAGAAGTAGACATCGCGAACGCGCCTACTCCGATAGAGCCTCACCTCGAGGAGATTACTACTCTGCAAACTACGACGACATCACCACCTCAAGATCAAACCGAGATTCTTACGTCCCTTCTACTCGACGCTCAAGATCACCCACAGCTAGAGATAGCCGGCCCTCACACGCTACTCACAGGCGCTCCCATTCACCTAGCAAGCGCGAGAGACCGAGAGAGAGATCTTCTGCACGTTGCAAACAGGACTCAAGTCGTAACAGCAGGTCAATAAGGCCAAGAGACCCTCTACCATCTTTCCACCCCACCAGGGCTCGCTCTCGGGATCCATCTAATAGCAGACATCCAAGATCAGACCACCGACGGAGGGAATCGCAACCCCGCTCCCCTGTAGATTCCCGGCAACCAACACAGAGAAGGAGGCGCTCCCGAACGCCTCCTGGTGCTAACAAAGGAAGGAACAGTAGAAATATGCGGTCGTTGAGCCGTCCTGTGCAATCCACCTCGGACGATGGCCCACGTCCTCCATCGCCACCTCGTCCCATACCGAGCTTTGATTCGGAGACTCACAATCCTAATGCCGTCCGAGACGCGTACCCAATGCATGGAATGAAGGCGAATGACATGCATGGCGACAGTCGAACAGGTCGGCCGCAGATTGACACAAGGCAACCATATACTACCTCTCCCCAGTGGACACCCACATCGTCTCACCATGGATCTCCTCAATCTGGCTCACCATTCAGTCATGGGCGGGGCGGTTGGGGTGGGCCACAGCAATTCCACGGTCAGCCAGGGTACGTATTACTCATCTTCATCTATGTCTATAAGCTTATTCATCGGTCAGTATGAATGCATATTCACCTCCATATAGGCAAAACGCCTACTCTCCACAGAGCGGGCCTCAGGGCCAATACTTCACTAATGGTCAACATGGCCAATACGGTGGCAGCCCTCAGCAAATGCAACCTGGCTTTCAGAGTCAGCCTTTCCGAGGAGGCCATTCGGGTTACAGAGGTAATCATTATGGGCAGGGCCAAGATCGTCGATTTTCGGGTTCTGGACCTCCTAATTATGGAATCAACGCTCCTAGGGGAAGGGGTGGCCATTTCCAGAACCTCCAGTGGACTGCGAGTGGTGGTAGTCGAGGGCGAGGCTCGAATGATCAGTCGCAAATTGGACACTCTCAAAGTCCCCCACGTCAACAACAGCCGCCACCATTTGTACAGCCCAATACATTGCCCGACGAAGATGATAATCCGTTCCGACCTTCTAAAGACCTGCAAGTCGAAGACCAGAGTGCCAGGGATAACGGAGTATCCACAAACGGTAAGAAGATGCCCCCTCCCTCGCGGCAGTCTTCGGGAGGTCCACCAGCGAAAGACGGTTCCAAATTCAGCTTTGCCTTCAAGGCCAAAGCCGCACCTCCAATAGCCACAAAGCCTGTCCCGGACCTAGCGCAGAAAATGAAGGATCCCCCACGAAGAGAGAATCTACTAGACAGCTCGAAGACTAAACCAGTCCCTCCCTTGTTTTCTAAAGACGTACTTGCCTCTAGGACCCAACCTCGTGTTGATCGACGGGATGACCGCCGAGATCGTGATTATCGGGATGAGTACAGCTCTCGAGCTGATCGGGATTACCATGATCAAAGGCGGTCAGACCATCGCGGTGAACATCGACCTGAGCGGGTGCAGAAGAGGGAGCGTGAGCGAGAACGATCCCCGCAGCCCAAAACAGAGAAGAAGATGATGAAGCGATTAAAACCTAGGCCTACCCTATCGGCGGACTTTGCGGAGTCGACATCCGTCTATTACAGGAAGCCTGGTAACGAGTCGGTGGTTGGATCAGGAACATACGGCAAGGTCTTCAAGGCTATTCATGTTTATACCAAGGAACTTGCTGCGCTCAAAAAGATCCGAATGGATGGTGAGAAGGATGGCTTTCCAGTCACAGCGATCCGAGAGATCAAACTCTTGCAATCTCTGAAGCACGATAACGTAGTCTGTCTGCAAGAGGTCATGGTTGAACACAATGACTGTTTCATGGTCTTCGAGTATCTTTCCCACGATCTGACAGGTCTCCTCAACCACCCAAGCTTCAAACTCGAGCATGCACACAAAAAGCATCTCGGCAAGCAGCTATTCGAAGGCCTCAATTATCTCCATCGGCGTGGTGTCCTTCATCGCGACATCAAAGCTGCCAACATCCTAGTCAGCAATACAGGCCAGCTTAAATTGGCTGATTTCGGTCTTGCACGGTTCTTCGCAAAACGCGGCAAACCCGACTACACTAATCGGGTCATCACAATTTGGTATCGGTCACCCGAACTTCTCCTTGGTGAGACCCAATATGGGCCAGCCGTTGATATTTGGAGTGCCGCATGCGTAATGATCGAAATATTCACAAGACACGCCATATTCCCTGGCGATGGTGGGGAGATTAACCAGCTCGACAAAATATATAATGTCTTAGGTACACCTACAAGATCCGAATGGCCAGGCTTGGTGGAAATGGCGTGGTTTGAGCTACTGAGACCGACGGAAAGAAGGGCGAATACCTTTGCAGAGAAGTATCAGGAAAGACTCACGCCTGCTGCATTCGAGCTTCTCCAGACCATGTTCTTGTATGATCCAGCCTATAGGCCGACCGCAGGCGATGTGCTCGAGCATCCGTACTTCACGACGGAGGATCCAATACCTAGGCAAGCTCTTGAGTAAGTCATTCTACCCTCTAACACTCGCTGAATCTAAGACTGATGAAATACAGGCTCAAGGATCTACAAGGTGACTGGCACGAATTCGAATCGAAAGCTCTCCGCAAGGAAAATGAGCGCAAGAACCAGGAAGCAAGACGAGCAGTGAGAGCGGAAGAACATAAGGAAAAGGAAAAGAGGAGGGCAAGCGGCGGTACGACGGCCGAGAGAGATTCGAAGAGGCTGCGGCCGAGCTCCAGTCACGGCGTCGAGCCTAGCTGAGCTGGAGGGCCGTATAATGCCAACATACTATCACTCCATATCCCGCCCGCGCATCTCCAATCCACTTGAGCCGGCGGAAGAAAGATACAGCACCGGCGTCCTAGCATGACTGGGCCAGGACGGGATAGAAGTAGAGGATGCAGGCTTGCGTCGGTAATGTTAGACGAAGATTTTGCTGGGACCATAATTGCAAGCATAGCGGGGCTTCCACACCACGGGAGGGCTTTGAGGGACACGAGGAGGTAGCATGGCTGCGAGAGCTTCTTCTTTGCTTTTGCTTGAAGGGCCCTATAATATGTGTACTATAGCTTACAGGTTCTCTGTACAAATGTTGAGCTGAGCGATGGACGGCTGCTTATGCTGGCTGCTCCTGTCTTTGCGATCAAAATGCCGTGTATTGAGCAGCTCCTCCCGACAGTTCCAGATCATTCTCCCTCCATCCAGTCAACTCGCCACTCGCCTCCTACCAAGCATGGGCGGCGACGCAAGCAACGATTGCAGACCAAATATCAGACTGCTTGAATCGACGGCTGTGGGTACTTTGTATAGAAACCACCAGGTATTTGCTTGAGGTGGAGGATCTCCAAGTGTTTCTATGTTTTCCTCACTCATCTTTATCATCTATGTCTATATGCTCGAAGTCTCGGTTTCCTCCGAGAAATTCCCCCATGACCGCCTGAAACAACTCCTCAACAGCACTTTCGACCCCACCTCCATCTCCAATCCACGCGTCTCCACTCTCAACGTCTCGCTTCCCCCGTGGCCCCCTGGCATCCATCGCAGGTAAAGCGTCTACATCTTCGAAGCCTCCCCATCCCCCAGAAACCCCCCCACCACCGCCTCAAGCAACTGATTCGCAATCGCCGTCCGCGGCGGCAACCTCAGCCCCCCCTCCTTATACCCCTCCCCGGCCTCCTCCCCCAAACCACTCGTGCCCACCCGCAGCGCCTCCCTCACCTCCTCGAAACCAACCCACTTGGCATCCTCCAGCTCCGGGTCATGTTTCAGATGTATCTCTTCCCCGCCCGGGATCGTCTGCGCAATAGCGCCTATCATGAGGTTCGCCGGGTATGGCCACGGCTGCGTGCTGTGAATAACCACACGGCCCGAGGTGACGCCGGATTCCTCCCAGACTTCGCGACGGACGGCCTCCTCGACGGATTCGGCGGGCTCGACAAAGCCGGCGAGGGTCGAGTACCAGTACGGCGGCCAGCGTTTTTGGCGGCCGAGCAGGATGCGGTGGGAGTCGTGGCTGACGACGGCCATGATGACGGTGGGGTCGGTGCGCGGGAATGAGAGGTTCGAGATGCCTTTTCTTGTTGCGCAGTCGGAGCGCTCTTGTGCAGGCGTAGCGGGGGTGGTGGAGCCGATGTTTGTGGAGACGGAGGCGAGGTCTTTGGGGGGGCAGGTACGTTTGGTGCCTGCGTTGATGGAGAATGTTGGCTGCCCGCATTGGGCGCAGAAGGGGTTCCGGGCGTTCCAGTCGAGGAGGGCGCGGGCTTGCGCGTAGATGGCGGCTTGGGGGGCGGGGAGAGACATGTGCATGCGGCCTTCAACGAATCTGAGGCCGCGCGATTGCAATCCTTCGATTAGGGTGGTTGCTTGCATGGTGATGGACCCTTTCGGGGTGACGTCGACTGCGAAATAGGGGGCGCCTTTGTAAACTGTCCATTCTAGAGCTTGCTTGTTCCTCTCATCTAGGCCCAGGAATAGCAGTTGCGGTACTGTGGTTGTGGAGTTGTAGGATTTGATCAATTCTTCCTCGGTTTTCGAATAAGGGTTATCGCCTATCAAGGGCTGGATGTCCTTGTATGATACATACTCGAGTTTAGTAGGGTCTTTCGCTAACGGATTTAGGTTGTTGAACAGCATGAACGACGTTGAAGGATGCTTCAAGGCAGCGGAGAGAAAGGAATGATCTGTTCGTAGAAATGAGACTCGATTTAATGGAGACCCTATAGAGTTAGACTACTGAAAACATATGAACAGCGCAAAGAGCACACCAGAGAAATAATTCGCAACCTCTTTGCCGAATTTGCGGCTAAGCATCGAGTCGAGGTCTGGGTGGGCAGCTTCAGGTAATTCAGGTTGCGGCATGTTTCCTCTGCAATCCAGCCTCTTGTGATGCTGTCCTTGGGAATTAGCAATATCCGGTGCGCTGCTACACAAACAGAAGTACAAATGTGCGGATTAAAGGACGTGGTGCTGGTGATGAGCTGTGTTAGGATATGTAAGCGGCAAGGAGCCGCTAGACGGAGATCTTCCGCCGAGATTCCTTCAGATTCAACAATGAGCCTCGCACCCTCGTGAAGAAGTCCTAGGGTTTGGGGGGGGGGAACTCCGCAGAAAATCCCAAACCCACGGCCATTGCTTGGACTGCTGTCGCATGAACAGGAACTCTAAACTCGTTTAGAATACCATAGCTTCCAACCAAACCGCTTATTTTGTCACCGGTGTAGCTTCGGCCGCCTTGGGCTTCCCTTTACCGACCACCGTTTCTTGACCAGCACTCTTTCCCTTGAGCGCAGGCATGTCAAATGCCTTGCTCTTCCCGCCGCGCATCCCTTTCCACCTCCCAAACCCTTGTCCCTCACCCGTCGTCCACGTCAAAGCTCCCACCCATGGCTGAACATTCCAACCTACTTCTAGCGTAACGTTTCCTCTTGAGGCCAGTTTGCCGCTGATGTCCGTAATCTGATACTTTGGTTTGGCATTCTTGAGCTTGATAATCCCTGGCTTCGGCTCCTCCTCTTTGGAAGAAGTCGAAGACTTGATAGATCCGGATTTTGCGGTGGAAGGATTTATCTCTTGGAAAAGACTGTACGGAGTGAATGGGTGGGATTGGCTTTCCGAATTGATGATGGTGTCCCAGATTATAGCCTGAGAAGGCGGTGCTGTGGGAGAGGATGTGGATGAAGGATATGTAGCTAAAACCCAGACGAAGAGCTGCTTGGTATTCCAATTGAAAAGAGAAGTGAAGTCTGTCGATCGCTTAGTAAATAAATAATTGAGAAGTAGGTGTTGTGTTGTAGACCAACCGGCGTCAAGATCGAACCTGATATACGCGTATTCTTCTTTCTTAGATGAGTAGTAATGTGGCCGACCTTTCACTCTGTAGGAAATGCATCAGCGTTGCCCCGATACGGTAGAAGCCCTGCGAGAGCAGCTTACACCTGCACGTTTCGTAACTCAATGCTTGCGGATGGAGTTTGAGGGAAATATAGTACGGAGAGAGCAACAAAGATAGCCAAAGAGAATGCAACAGTAGTGAAGAACCCAAAGACGTTCTGCGCCCTTACCAAACTTGAATGCATTGTGCACGCTGTATTGCCAGAAGCATTCGACAACGGCGACGTTACAAGATGATCACCGTAACGAATCATTCAATACGAGGCTAAAACTTAGATTACAAATACTTAACGTACAGACTAGTACAGGGAGACTTATCGAAAGGGCGAAAAATCGAAGACTTCAGTACCCAAGATATTCAGACTGGGTTTATCGAGAGCTCCTTCATTTTCCGAGGTTGTGTTCACTTAATGGCGACCACCGTATCTGCTACATCTAGAGTTCGCTGCTCAGCTCTCACTGCTGCTGTACGGCAACCGCGCCCCGACCTCTCGGAAGCCCTCTGCCTCGGGCTCTGGATGCATCGCCACCATTTGGAGCTCCACGGAATCCACCTCGCCCTCGTCCCCGACCTCTTGAATCAAGGTCGGCTGGTGGAGGCACGTTGTTGTACGATAATGGCTGGACCGGACCCCCTCGAGGATTGGGCTGAAAGCCCCGTCCACGGCTCCCTACGCCACTGATATGTACACCTCTTGCTCCGATGCCGTTGGTCTGGGACCCCCTTCCCGCAAAGCCATTGCTCTGTGCTGACGGCGGATCGCGGATAGGCAGGTTCTGATCCTGTCCGTTTTGCATGCCATTGAACCCAAAATCTCCTCGCCCGCTGAAGTGACCCCCACGTGTTCCATTTTGCTGTCCTCGGAGTGCTCCACGGAATGATCCTTGAAGAGGTGCCGGCGCTGGCGCTGGCACCATTTGTCCTCGACCATTTGGCCCCATCGGCGCACCATAGCCACCTACAGTCAAAGGTTGTACCATGGGCTGTGGCCGATGCATTTCGGCGGCTCGTGATCCTGCAATAACCTGCCGATGGGTAATGTTCAGTACCGAATGTACAGGTACGGTAGAACCTCGGAACGGGGAGCATCTGTCTTCGAGAGTTGTCCCACTCATGAAAGTGACATCAAAGACCACATCCAGCAATGTTGTCCTCGATGTTCGAGTCATGCCCACCACAGTTCCCTGCGTTGCAATGGGCACTCTTCCTGAATCCTGTACATATACGATCCGATCTCCAAGTTCGAACTTTTGATGGCCTAGTCGATGCTCGGCATCTGAAGGTTTGAGGAGTGCATTGCGAGGTACGCCATTGATCTTTCGATTCTTGGCATTGTCGGGCGGATCGTTCTGGACAGCATCATCTGCAGCCTTTTCGATCTTATTGACCACCTCCGAGTCTAATTGCGCTGCTTCTAGAGGTACTTTCTGGAAGCTTTTGGACTCGATCGATTTCAGCCATGCCTGTATCTCCTTTACCCCGGATTTAGCCTCTTCTTTGGGAAAGAACTCCGTAGCCTCATATGTATTACCCTGTGGATTCCGCTGAATGCCGGCGATGAAGCCTGGAAATTTGACCATGTACTGCTGAAGTAGTGATATCGCCTTTTCGCTGAACTCCCAGCCAGTCTGTCCTCGTCGGGAGTAGCCAAGAACTTTCAGTTTCTTAGCTTCGAATTTCAAGTTCAAACCCAAATTGACCCGAGTATCATCCAACGCAACTTGAAATGCCGACGTGATCTTACTAAGAACCAAGGGATTCAAACCTAGCATTCTAGCCACGGTAAATGATGGTGTATATGGCGAATGGCGTTCTGCATCCATTGCGATTTCGCGCCCAAATTCCGGCATTTTGCCACTCATTGTCGAAACCCATACAACGGCCTTATTGCCTGTGTGTCCCATAATCTCGAGTGGCCTGCCGTAGTTGAACTCGCCCAAGAAAAACGCTCTTGTGCCAATCGGGAACTCTTCCTCAATAGGCAGTGCGGCTTTTTCTATGAATCGTTGGTCTTTGCTGAGGACATCTTCTACCACCATTTGCGAAGCGTAGTCCACCTCGATTCCAGGAATTTGCGCATACTCTTTAATGGTAGCACCTTCATCCGTCTTCTTCAACCCTTTGAGCATTTCCACGTGAACCAGAGACTCGACTTGTCCAATCATCATTCCTAATCTCTTACTGTAAACTGACTCGATCCGTTCAGCTTTCTTACGCCACATGTCAATCTCTTGCGGACCATGAGGAACCGCAACCGGTGGACCATTGCCGGCCTGGGGTAGACTATAGTTGAACAACTCATCGGACACCCTGACGATTTTAGCTTCCGAGAGGAAAGGATAGCCCACATAAACCCTATGACCAAGTTGTGCTTTCGCCGACTTGACCTTGGAGGGCTTCTCTGAATCTAGCATCGTAATCACCATGCTCTCATTTCGACTGTCTTGCTGGAAAACATTGACCCCGTGGAAGCCAAGGTTTCCATTGTGAGGTAAGGTCTTCAAGCTAGGGAAGCCTGCAAGTGCACTTTCGCCTACTTTGACTCCGGCGACCAAGCCGACATAAAAATCTAAGCCTTCGATTGTGGGGAGGTCGAATATGTTCTCGACGCAGTGGCAGTGCGATAAATCCGGGAAGATGCCTACCAAAGAAGAAGGATACGTGAAGTCGACTTCTGGCGCATAGATGAACTTGAGTGCCACCCCAAATTCGTTTCTATCTTTTTCGGCCTGAGACAATGAAGCATCTTTCGTCTTCATTGCTCCAAGCAACCGCTTTTCATCAATGAAAGGAATCTTGACCACGGCTTCCCACTCCATTTTCTTTCCGTTCATATCGAGTTCAAAATCTCTCGGGTAAAAGTCGATGATGGGCGACTCGGGGTTCGTCATGAGATCATGGTATGGCGTGGGGACTATACGTTTGCTACGATCGGGCAGAACTCCCATCAGTTGCTGGTAAGGCCTGAAAGGTTGGCCAAGATGAAAATTCATGTCTGCTTGCAGGCCTCGCTTGACATCTAGTGTGTGTTAGCTATCCTGAGCCAATCGAAAAATGCAACGGGGGATCTTGACCTGATATCATGGGGGAGTAGTGGTATCTATAGAACCATGGCCACGAAGCTACACCTCGATAATAGTAGAACAAAACCCACTGTAGACCCTGGACATAGTTTTCGGCCAATTTTCGCAATGCATCTTCGCTATCTAGACCCCAATCGAACTTTCCCATGTAGTATTTGTCTTTCCAACACTGAAATTTTTCTTCGTACTTCTTATCCATCTGTTTTTGCACTTCTTCAGGCGTAGCATCGACAACCTTTGCGTTATCATATCGTTTGATTACTCGAAGTAGAGCAATCTGCGCTTCCTCGTCTTCCTCGGCCTCCTCTTCCTCATCTCCCTCCGGCTTTGCTGGACAGTTCAAGCGAAGATGTCTCTGGCTGTCCTTGTTCTCTACAGTCTTCCATTGAAGGCGTAAGTTGTCCGCCAGCTCCTCGACAAATTTTCGATCTTGAGCATTCAAGCTCGGATCGAGGTCAAGTGACTTCTGCTGACTTGGAGCATCATTAGACCGGCTGTTGACATATTGCTTCACCTTTTTAAAGATTGCCTTCTGAGGGGTCGACATCGAGAGCTGACCCTTCTTCTTGCCTCTCTCCATCACATCCACTTTCGCCATTTGTTTGCCTTTGAACCAATTTGCATCCGAGTTCTCCGATTCGAAAAAGCGGTATTCGACATCTGAGAGCTCTTCCAGAAGCAACGCCAGCCGCTCCAGATTGATAACACCAAGTTCGTTAATATAACCACCTGCTTTTGGTAATACAGATTTGTACACTTTGAACATGAGCGCAAGTGCGCCCTCATTTATGTGTAGGTTCGGAAGATTCGGCAAAAAATCGTTACCGACGAAGAAGGCCATAAGTATAAAATCATCAATAACTCGTTCCATGTCGAAACCGAACTCCAGAACTGAAGGTTCTTTGAGCTCCTGAAACTCCAACTCCAGGTATTCTCGTACAATACAGAGATGCATCAAGTAGAAATTCTGATGTTCCAGCTCTTTTGACTTCTTCTGATCTTTGCGACCAAACGAAACCTCTTCTCGGAGCAAACAAAAATGTGGATCGTGGCTAAGCAAGCCTAACATTATGAGATCTGCATCAAGACCGTAAAGACAGTGCCTGATGTTTGGGTCGTAGTTGGGTTGAGCTTTCGCAAGCCTTATATACTCCATAATCTTGTGTTCCCCTTCCCCTGGAACTTCATGTCCGGAAAGAACAATCTCGACGCCTTGCCAGTCGACATCTTCAGAGACCTTCTTGTTGATGAAGTACTTGAGTTGTTTTGTCAACTTAGCCATGAATTCCGTTCCTACTCACATAAGCTTCACATCCACAAATGACCACAAGCGCCTGGATTGAATTTACCCGGAGTAATGCAATTGCTATCGAAGGCGTCCTCAGCAGGCATTTCAACACCCTCTCGTAGTGCCTTTTCCCTTGCGTTTTCTGCGTCCAAAGCAGTCCTAAAACGTCTCGCCCGTTGCTGGTTCATTTTGGCTCGAGGAGCCACGCCATCTATAGCCATGAAGAAGAGCTGCTTTGGTTGTATTTTCCCAAACAGGTGCTCTATGTAGTTGAAGATCTGAATAAACATCTTCTCCTCAGTCATTCGGAACGTTGCCGAATCAGAGTCGCTATGGGTGCAGTTGTGAATTATGCCATTCATGTCAAGGTAAAGGCAGTCGAATTCCGGGATTCGGTTTTCCGCTATTAGCTGCGAGATCGCCGGGTATCTCTCACTCATCCATCTAAAGAATTTAGGGACACCCATGATTGCTGCTGGGTTATGCTGTTGGAGAGGTTGCTATAAGATCTGCGTGGGAAGCGATCAGACTCGAATCGTCCTGGGGAATTTGGAAAGGGTTCCACCAAAGCAGAAATATCATACCAGCGAGATTGTCCTTCCCTCATCAGCTAATTTGCGAAAGCGTCCAAGTACTGTCAACGGAAGTCAATGAACGTAAGCGTTTATTGATCAAAGATTGAGGTTCGAGGGATGCATCGGGCAAAGCGCCTCCCCGCCTCCAATCCTTACAGTACGCGGTAAACGAATACTCGGTACGGAGTACCTTAGTATCGAACCACTACCCGTACCGCCCCCTAGTTCTAGCCTCCATGTTTACATACGCGGCTAAGGGACGATCCCGTCTAGATTGTCCCTACGGACGTACACCCGTATTCTATACTGTACCTTAGTGATTCTGAAGGAGAAGGTGCTGCAAGAACGGTTCTTCCAATTTCCTGCGCTACCAATTGCATTGCCCCTGACATTGTTCTGCATTCGCTTATAAGGCATCGTCAAAGTGCGAAGATTCAGATTTCAGGATGTAGATGTTCTCTGGCGGCCGCTCAGCCGTGCATCTCAAACGTCAAAATTGAAACAATCTTAAGGTAATCTCGCAAGCTAGAGCCGCTTCCAACGATGGAATATCAATGACGGCGAACCTTGTCGCTGATGTGGATGTGGAACAGGATCCGGGCTATCAAAGCTCTTGCTTAACTCATGCTCTCTCGCTCTTTTCTTCTGTTGCATTTCATCCCATTTTACAGTCTTTTCCCTTAAATTCCGCTCCACTGTCCCTTCAGCCAATAGCACGACCAACATGAGGTTTACCAAGATCCAACATTCTTTTGATCTCCTGGTTTTTTGTGTTGCGCTCAAGTCTTCTAATGCATTCCCGGTCAAACCACGAGGTAGGTTCCCGTCCTTCTATACTCTCAATGTTGGTCACTTATTCGGACTTCATCCACAGCATCTGCACAAGCTTTTTGGGCAGGAGCAGATATTGGTACCGTCCTACGCATGGAAGCTATTCCAGGACGTATATTTTACAACTTCGATGGAACAACAGTCAAAGACCCTATTCAGACTTTGGCAGACGCAGGTGTTAATGCTTTCCGTGTTGAAACTGCACGAGGCCAGTGCCTAGGGCCAACTAAATTCAGTAATACTCCTAGCACACTCGATGATGAATCATACTATAGGCTTGATTTTGGGTGCATCGACACCGGTGTCAAAACCGCCCAGCAGGCCGTGGCTCAGGGTATGAAATTCGTCTTGACCATCAATCAAGGCGCAAATATTTCTGCAGAACAGGAACACTACAACTACCGACAAATGATTGATGCTGTCCAGATCGAGACGAAGCGCCAGCTTCAACCTTTCCTGGACGCAAAGTTGCTTCCTGATATCATCCTTTTGGAGAATGAAGGTACCGACGGTTTCCTCATGCAAGAAGAAACCACAGGTCATGTCCGCGGCACCAAAAACGGCAAGGAGGTCAGCGCTGCCACATTAGAACGTGAGCTCTGCGGCGATATTCCCACCGGCAATCTGGCATCCTACCCACAACTAGCCGGCTACTACAAAGCCGAGATCCAAGCCTGTAATGAAGCCATCACTACAGCCGGAATCTCGACTGCATCTGTACGCTACGGGCTCCACTCTCATGGCCAGTACGTGCAATGGAAGGAAAGCCTCGTCCACGGACCCGAACCTCTCAGTCAAAGCACGCTCAAAACAGAAGCGGGTACAACCTGCGACTTCAGCTCCGTGATACCCGCCGACCTCCTTCGCCAGAACGCCTCCGACCTCCTCACCATCCTCGGCTTCTCCGCCTACGCAAACCCCATGACCCCAACAGACATCAACTCTACTGCGAGCTATCAAGCAAGCCTAAGCCGTCTCAACGAAACGCTCTACCAATTCCAAACCTACGCCGAAGCCTACGGCAAACACACCGATGGCCCCTTCAGCGGGCAATACAAACTACAAGGATTGGGAGTTGAATACGCGAGCTCCTTCCCCTACGAGCAAGTTCCGCAGCAGATGGCGCATACGCGCCTGATGTGGAAGACGGTGAAGAAGTACAGCGCCTTCTTGGGCATGATGTGGTGGGAGCCTTGGTACTGTAATAACCATTGGGAGGGAGGGAATGCGACGCTGTCTCACAGGATCGAGCGGCAGGGGGTTTCGGGGGAGGCGCCGACCGATACATTGAGGTCTTGGGGGGAAGCGGCTGTGTCGTCTTGGAAGTGGGGAGCGAAATATTGAGTATTGAATATGGACACATGGTGGCCGTGGGGGCCTAGCTATAGGTAATTTATACACGTATTGAACATACGCCCATGGAATTGACTGGGCGACTTCCTGTGTTTAATCTTGTTTTTCATCTTCATCCATTCGAGACCTGCACCTATTCAACCCTTCCGGGACTCGGACATTCTCAGTCTTGAGTTAACCGGTGTTATCCCCTTAAGATAGATGCGAGAATGCCACACGTAGTGGCGACCTAGCCCTCCATTTTTGAACGGTCTTTTCGTCTCGTCGAAGCAAAGGGCGCGTTCGACGAATTTTCACGATTGTAATATTAACTAAGAGCACTCATTCAGACTCAGTCGTAGATGTCTCATGTATTAGGTTCGAAACTGTTTTAATTATCATATTATGATGCGAAGATTCAGAAAGTGTTGATGTTTCAAAACTCAGCGTCAGAGTTCAACGATTGCCAATTCTTGTTCTTGATCTCAATCATGAGTTCCTGACTCATTTATCTCACGAACATTAAGCAACACTCCGTATGAATAAAATGTTTGACTGTAGTCTTTGAAACGACACTGGTGTTATCATTGAATCCGGTGAGATAGCTGAAAAACGTCTACTTAAAGTCTTCGTCTTTTCTGGGAGGGTGGACATGTAGTGGTTCCCTAGAGTAAAGGGTGATATCCTTCGGTATGTCAAGATACCATACTTAGGGTACTTGGTGATCCGACACGACATGTTGAGAACTCTGATCTCGGTACGAAAAGGCTGGGACTTTTCCTTCTTGGCAGGCTGTATACTACTTTTCGGACGCTGCCACCCTGGTAACATTAGATCCCAAATGCAAGGGCGAGGGCATCGCAAGTACAAAACCCTCGCCAACCTTCGAGTCCTCATATATCACATCGAATTCCATTCCATAAAAGAGTTTTTGCGGAAAGATGATTTGTATAGATTGTAGCCCGACGTTTATGGCGCACTTACCCGACGCAGCGACTGCGTTGACGAATGCGCCTGTCCCGGTGGAGTCGAACTCCGCTGCGGTTGCTAGGCCATCCATGAAGGCGGTGAAGATACCTGCAGGCATGATTCGGGCGGTATCCAGTATATATCGGATCTTGAACTTGGGGTCTCCATCATCGATGACGGTCTCTGAGTGGGCTGAGGTGGTGCTGTGCAGGTCATTCCCTGGCGTAACGTCCGAGGTGGTATTCAAGTCACCGTAGCTGCCGACGGAACAGAGAGTGTCGTTCGCGGAGAGGCTATCTGAGGAAGCAGATTTGTGCTGCATCTTCAAAAACCCAATTAATCGACCGTGCAAGAACAGGCCGGTATAGACCTGGGGGACATGCTTCAGATCCTAGTAGTACTGTATCACACTCTGGTGCCGTCTTTCATAGAAAGGAAAGAAAAATAAGGCTTACGAATGTGCTATTCATGTTTGATGTGCATCTATCTATTTCCTCTCGATGACTCTCAGATTCGAATGCTCGTTCCCTTGATCGAAAACGATTTGTGAACGATTTGATTCATATTATGAGACATCATTAACTGTCTGTTGTTGCTGTCGCTAAGTTATTGACGACATGAGACTTTCTTCAAGCGAAGTATCACGACTTGCATTAAGATGCGGGTCAACAATGTTGAACTGTCTTCCGATCATTCTGTTCCGGCTGAGCAACTTCCGTGTTGCTTGACGTAATATCGTAGGAATTCTGAGAAGACATCTTCGTCTTGGGAATACAGAAGAAGCTCAAGTCGAGATAGGTCCAGAGCCAATTCCCCGTGCCAAAGCATTTCGGCTAAACCTTTCTACCGTGGGTTTGTTACCGATGTAACCATTTTTTTGGGTCATTCACCTTTCCATTGAGACATTGCTTTGCCGTCGCTCTTTTGTTGAGATTGAATTTCAGCAGTTCTTCAATTAGGAGTTCCGTTGTTGTATCGATGCCGTATTCGTAGTCCCAATCCATGGCCTTGTACGCGGTAGCCTTATATCAATATTGTGATGGTCGCTTTTGTCCTCGTGGAAGACCTACTCGTGTTCCATCACAACAACCCTCAACGACCGTATGTCTGTCGCATTTATTCTCATAAGATCTACCCAAACCTCTTGCGCGGTGACTTGGCAGGATGGAAACCTGCTCCGCAAGTGCCGAAATCGGCGAGCGAAGAAGCGGTCAGGGACACCGTTGCATCCATCAAATCAGGGACACGGTGTGAATCGCAGAGCCTAAGTGGCGGGCTGTGAAAGGGGAAGGTTTAGGAGCAGCCTACTGGAAGGTAGTGGCGTCTCAGGCGTTCAAGGATGCACTCTTGAGTGGATATTTACATACTGTAGATGCTCTGGAACCATCTTCGTCTTTTCCCTGTATAACTTAAACTTGACCTCGGCGGTGAAGTCTTGAGCTTCGAGATAGATCGTTAACCCGTCCTCCATAAGATCGTTGTATTCTCCGTAACCGCATCTGATTATGCGGTGAGAAGAAAGGAAGATCGGCGACTTTTTTAAAGGTCTGACGTACGAGAAAGAAACATAGATCGGCATTTGGTAGACAAGCTGGTGGTTGCGTATGGTGAACATACGGACGATGAGGATATTTGCCACCAATGCTTGATAAATTTCTTTCCAACTACTTGTTCCTTCCACATATTTTCGCGCTGAGCGGCCTCGACTCGTTTCTCGTTGGGGCTTTAGCAACTTCTACGCGTACAGACAATCCATGATCTAGAAAACAAATACAGCGAGATGAGCGAGCACAAGTTCACGGGGTCTTTGAGAAGCTGAGCGAAGAGATGAGAGCGAGCAAAGCATCGAGTGCAGCAACAGCGAGAATTGTCTTAATCCTCGCGTGTTTTTCCAGCAATTGCAGCTTGTCAATGTTTCGGAATATCCATCAAGTTTTAACATGGAGATATACTGTACAATCCCAGAGAAGAAATTCGTGTTCATAGAGTTTCTGCCTGTCTCGTCTCAACACAATTTCGGCAGAGTCATGAATCTGATGTGTTTTCGAAGCGGACTGGACTAGCAATTTCGAGTGGTGATTTCCGTGTTCAGTGGGAAGAACGTATCTGTAAAGCAACAGGGTGTATGTGTGAGGAAGCGGGTGTACACGTGAGGAAGCGAGCTGTACAACGGCTTCTTGAGACTCTCATGACGAAAAGACCAGAACTACCGAACGCTTACCTTCGTTACGGGCAATTGCAGTATATCTGTCGCACGACCACTTGACTCGAAATGTCAAGGGCTCCTACATATCCAAATCAGGCGTAACAAAAGGGTCATGACCTGTACTTAACCTCATCAATGTTTTTATTTTTGAACCATGAGTTCTTGAGCCCTGAGTCTTTTTGCTCAGAAGAAGCAATTAAGAGAGTTGGATTTTTTGTTGGATCGTCAGGTGTCTCCTGCGATGTTTGATTCAGTATTGGACGATTCGAAGAATGAGTCTCAGGTATGGGTCCACTAACGTGCAGGGCTGCCGAGAATCTCGCACCTTACTTTACGGTATTGCTTCTCATTTTCATTCTTCAGATATCCCCATTCCCGTTTCCCAAATCTGCATGCTTATCGCCGTCAGCTTGCGGCGTTTGCACCATGCTTCTTAGCTCCACAGTGTGCCGTCAAGTCAAGCTTCCTGTGTTTTGTCCGCTGTAGATCCTATTAGCGCTTTCTTTTCAGAATCTATAAGATTGGCAAAGGTCTCGTTGAATGGTTCATTTGCCCTTGTTCCCCCGAATCGTTCCACCATCCCGAGACTTCCAAGAGCCAAAAATGATTCACATCCCTTCGCAGCCCTCATCACGTGACCGTCTAGCTCACCTTATTTAACCGAATGCGCATGCGGGCTTCTCGTCCTCCTTAATTTCTCGGTCCCTAGAATACTAAAAGATGCGAAGCAGGTCACTCGCCGATCGTCCTCGCTGCGCTCTCCACCGTCAAAACCTTTCTTTCCGGCATCGCAGCACATAACGCAAGCATTACCTTCGCTCACTGCCCGTTGCCCCCCAGCTTGCTTTATTCTTAAGCTGCGAAATCATCACATCTTGGCCTTTAACTTCATTCCAGCACCATGCCCAAATATCTCCTATACAGTCGCATATTTCTGCAATAGCTTTGAACTCTCGTTCCTTAAACTCTTGTGCTCCATACAATCACCTCCGCGACGTCTCTTTCCCATCCTCTCCCGAATCTTTTGCAAGCACGAAGCATAGGTTAGACATGTCACAAATAGCTATATTTGGACCTTGACACCACTACCGCCTCAACGTTCTCGCCGCCTCTCTATATCCTTGTCGTCTAAGACTCAGGAAGCCAACCGACCAACGTATTGTCAGTCCTAATCTCTCCTCTTCAGCAAACTACCTCCCGGGATTGGACAACTTATATTCTTTTACGTTCTTAGAGGAAAGACAGTAAACATATATACAGACACTCTTGGGGCTGGGCCACTTGACATGCCTAGAGCCATATTACCCCAATTTCAAGTCACATGAGTGCTGGGTCATCAAATTGAATCACTCGAGGGTATCGAGTCTATCTTATCTTTGCAGTAATGAGATGTGGTACGGTGCGAGGGATGATTTGCTAAATTCATTGCAGACATGCCGTTAGGTCTACTCGGAGGGCATTGATTTACTTTACTCAAGAAATACCTTCGATATGGCCACCCCCGGAAGTATAGCCTTGCTTGCCGACCCGGTGCTTCCGCATCGTCAAAGCAGATACGGTCGATAGATATGTCAGGGTCTTTTTCACCTTTTCAAACAAAGCATGAGTGGGACAGATGTTGGTTGATACTATCTACCATGCAGAATTTAAATCATCTATGGATCCAGCTCTGGGACGAGTCTGATCTGATAACTAGTACTCTTGAAGAGGAGATGCTTGGGCCAGCTTGGAGCATAATACTAGTCCAGAAGTGGAACATTATCACATCATGGAGGGATAGTGGGGCTGACTTTGACGTGGCACCATTATGGCTTGTGAGACAACTCAGTGAATGAACGGTGAGAAGCTCTATGCCTACGGTTCTAGACATGAAACTGCCCCTGTCTGTCCAAGACCTGCAAGCGTCTCTTACTGTTTTACGCTCTGCATTCTACCCGAGGTACAACAAGAGGTTCTCTACCGGCTATCTGATGAAGTACGATGTTAACTGAAGGCCGAATCCTGTCAGAAGATGATTTGTTATATTTATCCGCTATAGTACAAACGTCGTTGTAGTCTTTTGAGTGTGTAAATCCTTATGAGACTGGGTAAGGTAGGGCTGGAGACTCTCTATCCTTAATAAAGACTGCTGAATTCGATCTTACCCAAAGCTTCAAAAATTGATGAATTAAAAATATCTCGAATTAACGAAGCTTCCCATAGATATAAATAATTTAATATTTAGCGATGAAAAGACGAACATTTCCTGTTACACGACTCAATAAATCTGAATACTTCGTGTCAGAAATAGACTTAATTTGCTCGTTGAAAATCGAGTCGACAAGATAAAATACATGAAGAGGCAGGTTTCGATTGCAGAACCCTTGCGGGGAATTGCGCTTGCACACTAATATCCCACCTAAGCAGATGGTATCTGGGCTATGGAGATAACCACAACGAGACATCCAGGTTTCCGCGTGGTGGCTGCAAAGCACCCACAAAGACAAGCCGTCAGACTCAAGCTTGTGGTTATCCTATCTATCTCTCTCATTGAGCGTTTCAGGAGTGACTTGATAATCGGCACAGCCAAGCCAGCCATTGATGCCATGGCGCTCGAAACCCCACGCTATGAAGTGGATGACGCAGATGTATCCAGTCGAGCGGTGGAATTCAACCCAAGGGGCGAAGATATTAACGCACTCGGCCGATTGAAGAGAGTGTGATCCATGTGGGAATCCTTCGCCCAGATAAAAACACCAAGACTTAGATCTTTGCCCACGGCTTCCCATCCGGCTCGACCTTCGGTTAAACAAGTCACAGCAATCCTCCGCAGGCTCTCCAATATTTCTTGAAAGCTTGCGACGTCACTCTTTTGCAACCGACGAGGGGCTTCCTCCGACAGCAGCTCCGTGAAGTCTGACAAAATCCCAACAGCAACGCTGCATGTGGCGATGGTGTATCGTCGAGGAGTCCGCATCAGGGGTGATCGCGTACGCTGAGGGGTGCTAACGTCGAGGAACTCGAACCTTCGGGAGCCATAAATATCGAAGTCGGTGTGAAGGAAGCGTGCAATGGCTTCTGCACAATCATCCCCATCGAGACCTGGGGCGAGCCAATCCATAGTCCCAACGCAAGCAGTTCTTTCATTGGCGGTACTAGGCTGCAAGTATAGGCCTTTATCTGTTGTTGGAGTTTTCAGACTAACCGCTACGCCCGATCCGAACAGCGGCAAGAAAGCTGCAATGATGAGCATCGCCGAGAAATAACGAAGCCGGAGTCGAGGAATCGTCATGTTCAATAGACGACGAGTGAACGATTTCTGATGGAAGGAAACCAGTGCAAGGCGCGCAATGATGCCATGTATATGAGGGCATCGTCGCTTCTACGGAGGTTTCGCTGTTTCATTTCAGCCGATAAACAACAGCCATGTTAGGCGCCTTTGCATCATGCGCTGAGCCTCTTGATCGCGTAAGTAAGTAGGGATTGCGGGTTATTATCTTCAGGAGGATGATCGTTTGTGTATTCTAGGACATGTTCTTGATATACTATTTCCTTTTCGGGCCTTTGAGAGCAGACGTGCCGTCTGATGGCGAAGCAAAAAAAGCAAGCGTCTGTGTGTGGGTTATGTAGGGTAAGAGACATCTCAAAGAAAGCTCCCCAGCGTGCCAGCCTAACGCAAAGGACGGGAGCTTGATGCCAGTAGGGATCCATTACAGTTGTACCGTCAAAGTGCTGTCAAAAGGAAGCTTAAATCATGCATCAGGTTTCTGATATTCTAAACAAGCATTCAAGGGAGGTGGATTCCGCCAAAAGTGAGGCGCAATGGAACGTTTTGCGCTGTCTCAGGAAGGATCTAGGCCTGCTGCTGTGTCTAGTAATGCACCATGTTGACTGCGACTTATCAATTGAGCCTTCTCCTATTTTAACAATTTTGATGCTCAATTTGCATGCTACTTCTTATTATCGAAGGCAACGCACATGCTGTTGTAATATCTTCACTGTAGCATGCTAGGTCTCGGTGGTAATCCGTTAAGTACGTGATTGTCTCCACCACCTTCGCGTCTACATACCCCCTGGCCTGACATTCCTCGCAGCAAGAACGTCATCCGACAGCCCTCCAAGACTTGGTTTCTTGACGTGTACCTGACCCGATCAGAAGTGCCCAACAACATTGATGATACTGGCTCAGTCGGACAAACAGTTCAGTCGCGCACCGTACTATAAATAGATCTAAGATTAATTTACCCTAACCCTAAGGAAATTAGTACTAGTTGAGCGACTGAGCCCTATTCATGTCCAGAGACCACTTCAATAATATTCAGTTGATGTCCCCTGGATTGTCATCCCCAACGTAGAAATACAGTGCTGCTTCCGGACGGCGCCATGCTAGTTGTGCGACAGACACAGACCTCTGACACCGTCAAATATAAGGATTCCTGCATCTAATCAGGCCTGGTTGTAGAAAAGCTCAAAGCTCGGGCTGCTGGTCTAGTATTGTAGGTACTGCACCTCCGTAACTTCGTAAGTATCGCTAAGTAAATCTCTACATAGGCGCCTCCAGCAAGGGTCCTTCATCTGAGGACACCCAACCACCGCACCTTTCGAGCTGGCTTCTTTTTATTCCTTACTAACTTCAAGCTTCAGTATGTTATTGCCTAATAATCGTCGCTAACACTTAATACTTTGTTCCAGAATCCATCGGACGTTTCTGATTCTTGCGCCCGTATCATCTACTTATGTCAATCTCATTAGAAAGATCTCCCGATGAGATGCTTCTTCTCATCGTTAGCGATATTGAGGAGAGAATCTCTCTCCGTAATCTCATTGTCTGTTCCAACCGATTTCGAAGTCTTACCCTTCCTCAGCTATACATCCATGTCAGCATCGTCAATGAACCCGCCGACGACAGCCGCAGACGCCCTCGAGATTCCACCTACCCTATGCTCTGGAAACCAGGCATTGCATCGCTGGTACATAGCTTCACGATGCGGAGTGGGTGCGATAAGCGAGCTGCTATCAGTGCCCCAGCCATCAAAAATAGCAAGTGAAAAAATGGCATGAACGAGGTTTTGGGCAAGGCCATCCACGCATCCTATCAATCTGATGAAAAGAGATAACATGGACTAGTAGATTAAAAGAAGGAGATCTTACAGAGCGCGAGATGCACTTCTTTCGCCACTGCTCCCGCACTCACGAACCTGCAGCGTCTGGACTTGGCGGTACATGACGCGGAGTCGCCATGCTCCGCGAAAATGGTCAATAGAATCGGGCAAAACGTTCGGTCTTCTGTTGCCCAACCGGCGCTCATTGCCCTTACCGAAATCTTTACCACCAATCGAGGACAAGTACGCCATGGACTGTAGCATCATAGCACCTTACTTCCTTCGACCATCCCTTTGCGGATTATATGGGCATAAGATAGGAAGCAATAACGATGATTATCACCTGGCCGTAGCCGCGCTAGAATCCGGTACATCATCTCTCACTCATCTGGATTTACAATACTGTATGGTCAACCAGCCCGACATCATTAGCATTGTTCACATCTGTAAAACCCTGAAAATTTTCATCTACGCGCGGTTACGGCCACCTATCATATAGCGATTGCAGCACCACGGCAGTACGCAAGGCTCTTGTACCCACGGAAAACAGTCTTGAAAGCCTTTGGCTTTATGGTTGCCCCGGGAGAATATTCTGGGATGATGGTGATGGTTTTGCTGTTATCACGTCCTTTGCTCGCTTTCGAACTCTCAAAAATCTTAGGGTCGGGTTACTTATACTCTTTGGCGTACATGTCAACAACAGCGGGGACGAGGAATATAACCTAGACGAGGAATATTATTGGAACGAAAACTGCATCATAGATCAGGGTCCCTGTCATCTTATTGACATGTTGCCCTCTACGCTCGAGACGTTTTATCTCACTCGCTGCAATGGCAGGATAAGTCTCCTGCTGATACATCTTAAAAAGTTACTCAAGTTGAAGAGCGAACGGACACCCCGTCTTTAGAAAATCACCTTTGAAACAACCTTTGACTTAAAGCCGTACAGTTTCTCGAGACTAGACGCTCTAGCTGAGAAAGTAGGTGTCGATCTATGTAAAGTTGATACGAGCTTTCCTGTGGGGGAATAGGTTAGTAGGGATTGGGTATGAACGAGGATATATTCTGGGCTCCGGGGTTGGATGGGATGCTGAGCTGATCGAGGAGCAAAATGCTGTGTCCCATTAAGCTGGATGCTCGGTTGCCTTACTGCCTGTTCTCCACTGTTCCAATCCCACCAGTCTTGTAAAATGGGCTCGAGTCAAGCGGGGTGGGGAATCTTAGTCTCGTTTACAACTTTGAATGAGAAGGAAGGAACAAGACAGCTTGAAAACACCATTCTTCGAATTTATGCCGCTGCGGAGCCATAATACTTTAATGGGCGCAAAGTGGGACCAACAGTCTGGGTAAGGGATGTTGCAGGTTTCTTTGTCCATGGCTATACTACACAATTGTAGGAGGGACTAGGAGATGGTTCTAGAAGGAGGTTCTTGGCCCTGAGAAGGACATCGGTGACCCAGAACGCGGGCATGAATAGCCTTCGCGGCGCTGAGAAGGCCTAGCAACTATTCGGACATACAGTATCCATGCTCATCATGTCTAACAGCAACTTAGAGTGACACATCCCATCAAAGATATCAACATTGTCTCTTCGACGCCCCAAACTTCTGCAACAAAACCTGACTATAGTTTACCTTGAACGAATTTCCATTATGTTCTCAGGATAGTTCACCTGACCGCCAAACGCCAAACTTCAGGTACTTTACTATCTACAAAGTGCCACTTTACTTTCCTTGGCCAGAGCCAGTGGCGATAGATTAGATCGTTAGAGAGCTCTACTTCATAAGCGCTCTTCCTACTCTCTACCTACCTAAAACCGGTTTCTTCTTGGCGCGCCGTTACATACTCTATTGGGAACGGTTGGTACTTCAGGGATAACTGTGAGTCGGTCTATTCCGCATTTTCCAGACGCTAAAAATAGCAAAAGGGATCTGGAATCAGACGCGTCCTCACGTGCACACAAAGTGCCCGCGCCTCGTTGTCGCGGAGATTTGAACCCCTGCAATACTGAACATTCGGCAACGTTTGGGCTCTTTAAGCATTAATCTTTCCGGAAGTACATAGGTCAGATTAGCATTCAAATCAGAGACCTCAAATTCTCCACTCCCTGTCGACGTAGAAACCTAGCTTCTTCATGAGACATGGAGGACGACGACAACGATGACCAAAGTCTGAGCCCCGACCTTATCGCGGACCTGTTCAATAGCTGACCGTCAATTGCTCATATAGTGAATTTGGAGGAAGAGCAAGAGGATGAACAAATGCAGGAGAAGATCATAAATGAAGAATACAAGACCTGGAAGAAGAATGCGCCCTTTCTCTACGACCTAATGCTGAGCACCGCGCTTGAATGGCCTACACTTACAACCCAATGGCTTCCAGACATACAATCGTAGTTTTTCCAAAGTTCAAACAAATGGTATGATACTAATAAACCATAGCGTTCCTGACAAAGACTACTGCACCCATCGACTCTTGCTTGGTACACACACTTCAAACGAAGCGCAGAATTATTTACAAATTGCCCATGTGCAGCTACCAAACCTTGTCACACTCGACGCTACAGATTACGATGAAGATCGCGAAGAAATCGGTGGTTACGGAGGGGGAGCGGCCAAGAAGACTCCAGTCATGGAAGTCAAATTCCACATCGTGCAAAAGATTGACCACGAGGGGGAAGTAAATAAGGCGAGGTATCAGCCTCAAAATCCGAACATCATTGCGACTATGTGTACAGATGGAAGAGTCATGATCTGGGATAGAACAAAACACCCTAGCATACCCACGGGACAAGTGAATCCTCAGATGGAGCTTCTTGGCCACACCATAGAAGGATTTGGTTTATGCTGGAACCCACACGAGGCAGGCCATCTAGCCACTGGAAGTGAGGATAAGACGGTGCGATTATGGTAGGCAACTGCATCTCCAATAACATCCCAGCCGCTGATTACAGTAGGGACATAACAAAGTTCACGTCCAACAACAAAGCAATCCATGCTGCTAGAACTTATACACACCATACCGCCATTGTAAACGATGTCCAATATCATCCTCTGCACGCTTCACTCATTGGTACCGTCTCAGATGACCTAACTCTCCAGATCCTTGATGTGCGCAATCCCACGACGACAGCGTCAGCGACACAAGCTGTTGATGGGCATTCAGATGCTATCAACGCCTTGTCATTCAATCCAGCATCAGAATATATCCTGGCAACGGGATCGGCAGACAAAACTATAGGCATTTGGGACTTGCGAAACCTCAAATCCAAGCTGCACCCTCTAATAGGTCATGATGACTCAGTTACATCTTTGGCATGGCATCCTTTCGAAGAAGCCATACTAGGGAGCTCAAGCTACGACCGGCGTATCATTTTCTGGGATCTCAGCCGTATGGGTGAAGAACAAACCCCCGAAGATGCAGAAGATGGCCCGCCGGAGTTGTAAGTACCAGATAAGAATCGGACTTGAATGGAATGCTAATTATTCTCTCAAGGCTTTTCATGCATGGTGGCCATACAAACCGTATTGCGGACTTTAGTTGGAACATGAACGACCCTTGGGTCTTATGCAGCGCAGCGGAGGACAATCTAATACAGGTATGGAAGGTAGCAAATGCCATTGTAGGAAAAGATGCAGATGATGTACCTATCGAGGAACTGGAACAATGAAATGCACGAGCACCATGACCTCCGCTTGTGTAAGGTATTGAATAATATAGTGAGCCATATAGCCAAGGCGACGTGGTAGTAGCTGGAGGTAGAGAGCACGGGATTGCTCTCCCCATTTCATGTATTAGTTGAGCGACATTTGAATGGATACGGCTGTCTCCTCGGCGCTCAATGAAAGACTTGCAGACACTTGCATGTTCATCGAGGAAGATACCTTATTGTTTATACATAAAATATGATACCACAAGCAAGAAAGGTAGATAAACCCGGTAATGTACTGTACCGTCAGCAAGTGTCGGATTGTTTCTGACCGCTCCGGGTAATCAAACTTTCTCTGACCATGGCGTGACACCATTAAGCAAACATTTTCTCTATATATCTATTATGTTCTACATGCTTATTGCTGCTCTTTGACCTCATCAGTAAATGGCCTGCCCTCTGTCAGCCAAATCCGAGGGCTTTTAGTTAGAGCAGGGAAGGCAGAAAAGGGCTAATCTTCAAGTATGGATCCCCCACCGTCGGCTCCTAAGCCGAAGTCTGTATTGCCATCTCACCTCCTTAACGGCGGCTCACCATTGCGTTCCTCAAGGCGCCCCTCAGTTGGTCACAAAGAGCGAGCAAGGCTCGCAGCTTCAATAGTCGCCTCACACCAACCAATACCACCAATCGCTCTTCGTACTTTGGCAGACCCAGTTGTCAATGATCACGAAGATGACTCAGATGGCGCATCGAAGCCTTCAGCAATCCCGAATGGGCTTTCGGAGCTGGAAGTAGAAGCTAGGGATCCTAGGGATAAAGCACCGCCTACCCCTCCACCTTCAGATCGACCGGCTAGTCCGTATACCTTGAACCCCCCAATCGATTTTGATGGGTTAAGCTGGCCAAGTGAGTACCCCTAAGACTTCACGTTCAAGGATATCTCTGAAGCTTATGCATAGGTCTCGGGACAAGAGAACGCTTAGAAGCTACTCCTCAGCAAGCAGAGGAACGTCTGCGGAGGCTAGAAGGTGCTATTACAACCATACTTGAATGCATTGGTGAGGACCCAGAACGTGAAGGTCTCCGGGGTACACCAGAAAGATCCGCAAAGGCTATGCTTTTTTTCACCAAAGGCTATGAAGAGAATGTGCGGGATTTGGTCAATGGAGCTGTTTTCCATGAAGACCATGATGAGTTAGTGATTGTAAAAGACATTGAAGTCTTTTCTTTATGTGAGCACCACATGGTTCCATTTACAGGCAAGGTGGGCTACTTCTCCATGCCCTCCTATTCAGTTTGGCATTGATTATTGACCTTTCTTCCAGATACACATCGGATACATCCCCAATCGGCGAGTCTTAGGACTTTCTAAGTTGGCGCGGCTTGCAGAAATGTTCTCACGCCGACTTCAAGTCCAGGAACGGCTGACGAAGCAAGTAGCACTTGCCATTGCAGAAGTTCTGAAACCTCAGGGTGTAGCCGTTGTAATGGAGTCTAGTCACCTGTGCATGGTCATGAGGGGAGTACAAAAGCCTGGAGCAACTACGACCACGAGTTGCATGCTCGGTTGCATGCGGTCGAGTGCGAAAACACGGGAAGAATTTCTAAGTCTATTAAATCGAAGATGATCTTTGCTGTGTTCTGCTATGTCAACACTCTATCTCGGTTAATGGAGTTGAAATGTTTGGTAGGGGAGCATACTGCAAGCATTGACTGGAGTTGACGGTGTTCATCCACTACGTCAAGACCAAGTGCTGGAGCGACGACACCCTGGCGGCTATCTCATCTCTCTTTGACCAGTGGTTTGCCGTTCAACAGGCACGGGGTTCCTCTGCTGTATAAAAACTACATACTAGCAATGGTTGAATCGTGCATAAAGATAATACATACTACCTTAGTAGACCAACCATGGACGAATATCATCATGGGCCACTTGCATGCTCGCAACCCACCACACCGAGATATCAGACTGCTTGATTTATACATCAAAGATCTTGCAATGGCAAGGTATCAAGTCACATGCCTGAAAGTTATGTTTCAGATTCACATGACAGTGTTGCTAAGGCATCACATCACACTAAGTCAACAATACTGCTCCTTTGGACAATAGAACGTCAACAAGCCCAGTTTGTACAACAATATATCACATGTTCAAAACTTTAGCTGCGTTCTTTCTTAACATACATTTCTCATTCACCTCTTATCCTGATACAATGCAACAGTATTAAGATGTCGCTCCACCGGGTTCGTCCGTTCAGAGCTATCCGAATGTATTTAGCGGATTGGAGACAATACTAACATCTCAACGTCCACTCATATAATTCACGTTCCGCCTCTAGCCAACGATGGCTCTCCCTCTGAGTAAAATACTCAATGACACCAACAAGTCACCACGGCGGAAGCGGAAGCGGAAGCGTGTGGATTCTGACGATGAAGACAACGACGACGCCTATCCATTCGGCTCAGATCTCGACGCCCCACAGACGCCAATCAAGGTCCATGCGAGGTCCCCCGCTGACTATCAAGTGAACCACGACGGAGGGAGGACCGCGAAATACAGCCTTAAACCACCCCTAACCTTCTCTCCCCAAAAAGGTTCTCTTTACAACCGGCGCGCCAGCAGATCCCCCACTCGTGTCCCAAATCTCCCAACACCACCCCTGAGCCTACCTCGCCCCCCCGGCTTCCGGTTTCCCTCCCCTTCTCCACCAACCCCTGAGCTTGACTTGCGCGAATTCAGCGTCTTCAAAGCCCTCCTCAAGCACCCGGATCTGACATTCGAAATGACCAAACATCTGGACATTGAGGACCTTATTTCCCTTTACGCCATCAGTAAGGACTTCCACATCCTTGCCAACACCTGCTTCACGACCATGATCCTCGGGCAAAGCGTTGGAAAAGCAGCAGAGTCCAGTCGGACGTTCATTTTCAAATGTTACAAAGACCTCTGCACGATCGACCCCGCCGCTCGTCCCAATGAGAGTGTCGTCGCTCGCCCCAGGGAAAGCGGCCCCTTGACGAATGCTGCAAGCGTCACCGGTCTTACGTCGATCGCGGACGAAAGCATCCGCAGCGTCCCCTCCTTCCGCTGGCTCCGCATGGTTCTCTATCGCGAATCGGTCGTCGGAGGCATCCTCGGTTGCTTAGCAGCAGAAGGTCACCAGCTCCCCAAGCGGGCAAGCTCGGTGCTCAAGAAGTTATGGTTCACCCTCGACATCAGCGACAACGCACGTAGAATCGGGTTGATGCACAACAAGCGGTTCTGGGGCAACAAGGACCTCTTCATCGCCACCATGTTCTTCTTGAAACTGGACATGCGTCTCACAGATCCCATGACCGGCAACGGGGAGACGGGGTTGCGCAAACTCCTCTTGGCCCAGCGCAGTCTCACAACCCTGCTGCACGCCCTGCAACGCCGCACTTTGACCTCGCAACTCGAACTCCTTCGCCTCATCATCCAGCACCATTACAGGCCCCCTCGCAGCTTAAACGGCCAATCCGTGTGTGGTATCCCGGCTGGAGAGATCGGAAAATTGCAGTACGAGGGATGGGGTGTCGGAAAGCCGAGCCTGTTCATCCCGGTGGAGCAACTGGTGATGAGAGAAGCCGTGAGAAGGGGTTTGGGGCTTGAGCGATACTTTATGGATATGATGTTGCACGGGTACATAGACAAGAACACCTGGGAGGATGTATGGACCCCTAAACAAGTGAAGGCGCGCAAGGCCAGAGAGCGTGAAGAGGCGAGGCAGAGGGGTGAAGAGGTTGAAGGGGGTGAGTCTCCGGAGAGGAAGAGGGATGCCGAGGGGAGTGATAGTAGCGACGAGGAGGAGGAGGAGGAGGAGGAGGAGGGGGAGGAAAGTAGTGTGGAGGAGTTGGATGATGGTGTTGGGGAGATTAATTGGGAGGGTTGTGATATTACTTCCGCCTAAGAGCTCCGTTCTGTGCTGCTGGGCAATTGGGTAGTGGCGGATGAAGGAAGTTGTCGGGAATCTCGAAATCATGCCTGGTATTCTTTCGGGCCGCCGTAAGTCGCTAAGTCTATAGATCAGTCAGGTACAGGACGTCACCGGATTAGTGAAGGTCATCATGGGTATAGCACCAGTGGCAAAGGAAAACAAGAAGTTCGAATGCAGTATTCGAAAACCCCGATCTGTGGATACCAACACTCGTGTTATGGTGTCTTTGAAGCGTGCAAGGACAACGTCGAGTTTAATTCTTGGATTGTAAAGAGAGGGGAAGCTTACTGTTACTAACACTGAGCGGCGAAGATTGAACGTACAGCTTCAAAATAACCCATAAGATCAAAACACCATGGCGTCCCTCCATAAAACCCTTATCCGACCTATCCCAAAAAGTCCTCATTCCCAACCTATGAGTTTCCTAAACCCATGGTGACCTAACGTTCCTCTGCTCCATCCCCCATGCCTCATTAAAACCAGAAACATGCCTTCTTTGCTCTCGTAACCCCTTCGTACGCTTCCGCTCAATCATTTCAAGACCAAAACCATCCCTTCTTCTTCGCCTGCTGGGCAATTCCTTCTCCCCTATACTTCTTCGAGGCGTCCTTAGCTTCGCCAACTAGGAATGGCTGGGCTGATCCAGGACCCTCCGCCTGCAATCCATGGGACGTATGCAGCGTCTCCGTGCTCTCTTCCCGTCCATCCGCGAACCTCTTCTTCAACGTGACTCTTGTATGTACACTGCCATCAGGAAAGGTGTTGCGCTCAGTGGTGGTGAGGGTGGAGATGATGGCTGGGTTGGGATCGTCTGCTGGTATTGACGCAGCGGGGGTTTGAGAGGTAGTGGGACTGGAGTTAGACGTAGGTGTGGAGGCTGGCGGGGAAGGCGTCGCCTGAGGGTACTGGGTGCCTAGAAAGCGTTCGTAAAGGTCCAACTCTGTAATTTCGTCCGGTCCAGTCCCGTTCTCAGGATTTGTTGCATCTATCGTCTCCCTGTTTCCTGGATTGCTCCCATATATCTCTAACGATTTTCCAACCCTATCTCTCCATTCTCCAAATGATCCTCTTTCAGACTTCTCCCGATCCGGCAAATCTCCTTTGATCTGTACGCCCGTTAGATCCTCAAACGCGCGTCGCCATGCCACAGGGCGGTCCTGCAAACTAAAATCGTGCTCGAGACGGAGAGGAGAGTAGGGGCTCCACAGCACATAGCCGAATATGGGCCCGCCAATGAGGCGATTGAGGTGGGAGGAGACAGTTGATGGAGTAGAGTCATACAAAGGGTTGTTTGAGGATGGCTGGGGCGTCTGGTTCCGAAGAGGGACTTCTTGATCGCCCGGACGGTAGGGACATCTCATGGCTTCTTGTTCATATCCACTCTCAGGGCCGGTTGTTCTCTCCACATCTCTCTGGCCTTGGGTTACTTCTTGACTAGCCAGCCTAGCCATCCTCCTAGCCAGCCTAACCAGGCCTCTTATCTCCTCCCCCTCTGGTGAATTACTCATCCACCCAATGCCGGTTTGGCAGTAATCCTGGTTGTTTTCATCGGTTGTAGGAGGTCCAAATCCACTGTTCTCATGATGTGCCTTGGGTAAGGTATCCGAAATGCGCATTTGCTCCTTGGCCTCTTGATCATTCCGCTGTCGTTCCTCAGCGGCTCCCCGCTGCCAATGGGCATCATTGAAATTCGAGCGGGATCTTGTCGATGATGGAAACGAGATAGGAGGCCCTAGGATATTGTACCAGAGAGATGCCATTTGCTCGTCGGCAAAGCGACGAAAGGCAACGAAAGGGTTTAATTCTTGGTCATGTCGTGGTTGAGGATGACTGTCATCTCTAGATGAGGCCATGGTATCGAGACACGAGTATTGTTGTTTGGAAGATGGTGGGACGTGGAGCTATATACCTTACTTTAGGTATGCATGGTGGGGCTCTAGTACATAGTTGAAGTAGTGGCGGTGTTTGAAGTCTACGCGGAACGCCAGTTCTAATTGGATCGGAGAGCTTGCTTTTTAGCTCATACCTGACAGTAATATGATACCTGTAAAAATACCGTAAGATATCTCGTAAGTTCCAACAACGTCGAACAGAGATCAACAAGCCCCCGAAAATCATCCGAGGAACCCCGTTGCGGTATCTGAATGTACTTGGGTATATACATCTCGCCCCAAACGATCGGACGGAGATGTTGGGGTAAGGAACAAATGTCAATCACGAGGTTGTAATCAGCATCGATGTCTCGTCAATAACGAATCCCTCGTGAAGTCCATAACCATGTCGTTTCCATCAATTCTTTCCTCATGCCAGCCATTTCACGTTTTCTATAACTGCGCTCTCGGGCGGTCCTCGTACCTTGGGCACAGACGGAATTAGTAAGCGGAAGAACGATACAGGTTACCTACTTACTTCGCCCAAGCTTCATCGAATCCCGCCGAGCGAACCCAAGTGTCTCCAGTATCTTCAACGGAGTCAATAGCTAGAAACAACATTAGCAAACGGTTGTGGGGGAGAACACAACAGACTCACCCATATGCCCTAGTTGGAGCCACATCTTGCCTGCTATCCTGAAGTTCTGATCATCCTCAAACGGCTCGCAAACCTGCTCTCCATGGGCCAAGGCTCGGATGAGCTTGGCCGCATGGCCATCATCGTTATGTTTGCGAACCCGCTCAAATACTCCAGCCCAAGGGCTAGCGTTTTTGGGCTTATAATGCCGGATTTCGTCCATGAGTGGCTTTGGTGACCTGCGCGATGCATATAGAGTCAAGTCAAAACGGCCTTTCCATTCCAGAAGCCGGACCTTGTTTGCGTTACTCAACCATGGCTGCTTGAGGAAAGCATTTGAAAATATCGAGCAATTGACGGCGTGCATATAGTAGAAATCGAATTTGATCTGTTTTGGAGGATGCTGAGCACCTCCAGTAAAGTATACTGCTTCGATTTCAGCGTCTCTTCAATTGTGGTTCATATCACGTCACCAAGAAACTTGCTTGTAAAGGGAATGAGTATCGGATAAAACGGTCGTAATACCTGCAGCATTAATCATTTCCGCGGTTTTGGCCTCCAACTCATCGCTTCTCACCGTCCGTTGACTCGCATACTTGATCATCTCGTCCGGAGCACGGGTAATGAGGCCATCACGAATCTTGTTCGCATCGTCCCAATGAGCAGCTGTGCTGAGCTTTTTGTCAGCGCGAATTTCGTCAAGAATCTCCACCATGCTCTTCGATTTATCAGCCGAGGAAGCCTTTTCAGCCGCAAGCAAGAGAGGGCCAATCCAGTTGTCATGTACGGCAGCTTGTGCGAGACCTTCGGCGATAATGGCTGGCTGCTTAAACTCGACACCAAAACCAAGGTGGATGATTGGGTGTAGGAAGCCTTTACGGTTGGTCAATGACGGTTGGCGTGGTACATAGCCACATTGAAAAGATATCTCGAGAAGAATGCAATTCAAACCGAAGAGGTTTTGATCGAGAGGAATAAGGGCGTCGCAGAAGCTTACCAGCATGCAGTCGTACCAGCATATCGTCAGCCCTCTCATCGCCCTTGAGAACATACTCTTTGATGACTTCTTCATACCCTTTCTTATCTATCTCCTCTTGGAAGAAAACAAGATAGTCGTGATAATATCTTTCATTCCCTAAATAATCATGGAACTTTTGATAGTCACGCAGGTTCTCTAGGATGTTATCATCAATAGGCTGGGGGGGCCTTTGATACGACTTGTTACGGTCATAGTGTTGCTGTATCTCAGTCGCAGTTGCTCCCAGAGCGTAAAGAGTTAAGGTATGATGGGCGATGTGATCTATGAACGATCAGTGCAAGTAGCGACGTCAGTGGGTTTGGGGAAATGAAATAAAGCGGCCATAGAGAGTCGACGAAAACTGCGAAGTGATGGCAAAGATACTGGGCCTATCGCGATAATCATACGTACTATGAAAGCCATCCTGATTAAAAAATATGTGATGATGCTCGTGGTTGTCCTGAAGTACCTCCGACGCCTTGGCAGCAGCCTCTTTGGTAATACCAGGTGTATGGAAAACCCCACAGTCGTTCAATGATAATCGAATCTTTGAGGAAGTAGCCATGTTGGATAGCTCAATCGGCGAATGGTTGAGAGAAAAGCCTCTTTGATAATACAGAGGGTGAAGAGGGGTTTACCACCGAAGCGCTGGTGAACCAAACCTAATGCTTTGTCATACAACCGCCTTCCAGGTTGGGCATTTGCCTCAGGACTCAGACGTGTTTCCGTGGCTAAGCCCCTTCGGGTTAGGGACCCTCTGGATGACTCCGCAGCCTACAGGTTACGTAGTAAGCAAGGAGCTAACCCAAAGGGGCTTAGCCGCCGCCGCTTACCCGAAAAGTTGTAGCGCACCTAGCCCCGAAGGGGCTAGGTTCCATCTACCTACGTCTGAGGTCCTGAGGCAATTGGGCATGGAGATCGAACGTCATCGTAAGGGCGCGACTACCTTTTTACTACACAAAGGTACCGACTTTAGCATCCAGAGCGAACAGTCCTCTGGCGACTATTGTGCATGCTTGCAACTTGTGCGAAGCTGTACCGGACTTCTCAGTTCTCTTCCTAATACTTCCATACAGTATGATTTACAGAGTTGCTGTAAAATCTATCTGAGGGAGGTATATCTGCCGCCATAATGGTACGAATCTAGCTGAACCTTTTGCACCAAGTCATCACCGTGACATGCCTTCTCTGCAAACGCCTATCGCTATGCAAATGAACGAAACTCTTCCTAGGATTGCAGTTCACCGTGTCCTATAACTCCAAGCGCTGTGATTTCCGCTTTTGCTGCTCACGAGCCATCTTCTTGAATAAGGGATTGTGTTTACCCTTCAGTTCCTTATTTCTGCTCTTGTTGTACTCAATGTACGCCTAGAGGATGAGTCAGTCAGCATGTAATCTTCAGGCATAAAGCAGCCGGTATCTTACCATGTCCTGTCCTCCACTCAGTTCACTGAGCATCCCAGCTGTTCTCTTTGCCCCCTTCTTGCCCCGTGGCCGCGCTCCGAAAAGATCACCATCTATTTTCTCCAAATTGGCCGTAGTCTCATTCTGCAACATCACCTCCTGAAGAATTTCTCTTCTTTCAGCAGGAGATGCATAGGCGAGACCCGGGAGATCCTCGATGCCCTGCAAATGCGTGATGACCTTAAAGGCATAGCCCTGATCTACAAGGAAAGCTTGCCGCTTCGAAGAATAGTACATTTCTTGGGTGTCCTTGGACACTAAGGAATAGAAAAAAGCATTGAAGCCTTCGTCATTGCGTCGCTTCGCTCGGAGAATACGACCAAGGCGCTGAGCCTCTTGCCGGCGAGATCCGTAATGTGATGAGATCTGGATCAGACAAGTAGCTTCGGGTAGATCGAGTGAGGTGTCTCCGATCTTTGATAGGAAGATTGTATTGACCTGTTCACTGTGTTGGAAGTTCTCAAGAACCCGTAGGCGTTCGTTTTGAGGAGTTCCGCCGTAGATGAAAAATTTCTTCAGCTTCAACGCGTATTTTTCCAAGGCATACACGTTGTCAGAAAATACAATCACTTTGTCCCCACGCTTCTCGTGATAATCAATCAGGAATTGACAAGCCTGAAACTTTCTCGGATTCATGATGTATAGAAGCGCGCGTTTACGAGACGACTCGCGAAGATATTCCTGGTAAAACTCAGTCGTCATAGGACACCACACCTCAGCACATTGTACTTTGGCAATGTGGCCTTGTTCTGCCAACTCCATCCAGTTCGCCTCGTAGAGCTTGGGTCCAATCAGAAAATTGAGATCTGTGATCTTATCATCCTCCCGAAGCAATGTAGCGGTAAGGCCAAGCTTTGAATGGGAGAATATCGTATGCGTTACCTTCCGGAAGATATCTGCTGGTACCACGTGCACCTCGTCGAGTATCATCAGCCCCCATTCCCTCTCTCGCATGAAATTCATCATTTTCTCTGCGTCATGAGATCGTGACCTTGTCTGCGTAACCATTGAGTAAGTGGACACAATAATGCCTGTATTACCTGAGAATTTCTCCTTGTGATCTGAGGTGAATATTGCGATGTCATTAGGGTTGATGTTGGACCATTTCAGAAATTCATTGCGCCATTGAACCACCGACATGGAGCTTGTACATAAGATGACGATCCCTTTTCTTATTGTACAGGCAGCAGTAATGCCTACGAGGGTCTTCCCAGCGCCGCAAGGCAGGACAATAAGGCCGCTTCTCGCGCGACCATTACTAAACATTTTACTCAAGCTCTTCTCTTGATAGCTCCGTATAGTGGTATTCGGCCTTAGGTCAATATCTAGGTTTGCATTTACTTGGTCGTTATGGAAATCGTATTCTTCAAGTAAGGGATGCTCTATCTCAATGCATCGTTTTTTAAGTGTATCGATATGTTCTCCTGATATTTCTATGGAATGAATGTGCTTCTCGTCATCGTCATCCTCTTCATCCTCTTCTCGCAAAGTAAGGAAGATGTCGTCCTCTGTTACAGGGCCACCATGGTCGTCGTTTGCAGCTGATCGATTTTGCCCTTGCAAATCTGGTTGTTGCTTAACACCAGCGGCATCTCGTGTCCCAGGAATCACAATGTCTGGCAATTTTGAAACCTTCTCCGTAATGATGTCCCCACTACCCTCTACTCTAAGACTTGCGATGACCTCGTCTTGCACCAGCGTCTGTAGTGTTCTACTATCGGCCGTTTCGAGAAAATATCGATTATACTTCAGTACCAGTTTGGCCTTGCCATACGATTGAGTGCAAGTAATGATGAAGTACTTTAACTCTTCAGTAAGAGGTGTTTTTGATAGCCGGTCGAGGAAGTTGATAATATCATTGGGCAAGAGCCCCACCGAAACGGCGGCGTACAGGCTGTGTGCAGTCAAGGCATACTCATGTAGGAATGTTGGCCGAGATAGTGGCTCAGCAATTGTTGTTAAGAAGTCTTGTGCCTGAGCAGCAAGTGGAGAGAAACTCTCAAGCGTAATGCGTGCCTTCCTTGCGTCTATCCAGAGTGGGCGATTCTCATGATCGGGCTTGAGAGATAAGGAGGAGAGATCTCTAATTCCATTGTGCTTAATGTCAGGGTCGGATACCTTACTTTGGTTCTTACTTCGGCTTTTGAGTGAGTCGATAGAAAATAGTGCCTTTATCTTCTTAAGGCTCTGAGCCTCGTTCTCGCTCGGCTCTTCGCCCTCTTGAGAATATTCATCACTACTACTGATACTCTGAGGTGTAGCTGCGCCTGATGTAGGTCTTTTTGATGGCCTTGCGCCTCGGACACTGGTGGCCGCTTTCCGCTTAGAGGCCATCATAAGTAACAGACAGCCAACAGCTACCTGAGAGGTATCGACACTCAAGCAAATTCTATCAGCTGCCCATGACAGCAGAGATGTAAATAGTGGGGTGGGTACCTCACTGTAATGCCGGTGGAGATGTGATGTGACCTGGAGGCAACGGAGGAGTGTACCTTATTTGTAGCTGCGGGATGAGTCAGCAATGACGGTCTCAAGAAATGACACCAAAAGTTCTCGGACTGCGCTAATGCACCCTCATACAATTTTGTATGTATTCAAATAAATAGCGCCGGAGAAGATTACAGTTCCTCACCAAAATTTTGATAAATAAATCTATTCTATGGACTTCAGCAGCTTCCTAAGCAGCTGTCTCAATGTCACCGTCCATAATCATGCCCAACAATGGAAGAAATATGACGCCGGCTCAGAGATTTCAAGCCATGATCTTGGCTGAGGCGGGAATATCACGTCACATACAGCAAATTATCGAAGGAGAAGGTAATGGCCATAGAGGAGGTAAATCAGGAGGTAACATACGGCCCTATAACAGGACCGAGCGGAAGGAGCGATATCAGCGCCGTAAGGCAGGTAGGAGGCCTGGCGGTAGCTAGGTGGAGGTCGATGAGGTGGAGGTCGACGAGGTGGAAGCCGATGAGGAGGTTGATGAGAAGGACTGGTAAATTTGGTGTTGTGGCTGGGACTGTAATCTTCTCCGGCGCTATTTATTTCAATACATACAAAATTGTATGGGGGTGCATTAGCGCGGTCCGAGAACTTTTGGTGTCAATCTCCGTAACCTCTTCATAAACTCCAATCGCAACAATGTTCCTGCTTACTTTTATTACAAATTAGTCGCGTGTGACAATCATGAATACAGTAGGTCGGCATCTTTGTGAACACTCTATGATAACTGACAGAGGCAGATTCGGTCGACATGGTACGTCTATCCGCTCTACTTACGTAGCTTTACTGAATTGTTACCAGGATTGGATGGGGAACTCTCATAGTTGGTATGATCACCAAGTATTGGACAGCTGCGTTTACTGATCGGATCCTCTTCAGCCGGTGGAGGGGCGTACTTCTTTGCGAAGCGATCAATCAATGCCGATAAAAAAGCACGCCATGAAGCTGATTTGAAGCGCCGAAGACTCACCGAATCACTTGAGCTCAGCTCGAAATCTCCATCGACTAAAGAAAAGCGTCGGAAAGCTGTTGATCATACCAGCAGCCCTAGTAGCGAAGCCAGTCATGATACTGCTCCTACACGGCATGAGGTAGAGGTTGAGGCACAAAAGGCTCGTGAGAAGCCCAAGTATGAGGCGAGCGAACCATTTCGGGCAAGGAAAGGAGATCGGTTCAGCTAGAGACACAACCTACAGGGTTTTTGGGAGTGAGGCTAATACCTCGAGAACTTTGGCGGAAATCGGTACGGCCATCCTTCAGTCAGCTCGATTGACATCTTGTGCTCCTTGTAATGGCATTCCAGCAAATAATACCTGAAGTCAAACAACCAGATCAGACGTGTTTTCAGGAGGCTAAGACTGCGGTATAGCTCGGCGAGATCTTGTAAGTGGGACTGAGGAAAAGGATTGATATTGGTCATGTTCTGAATCTTGGTGTATTCAGACAGCGGGTTCTTGGTTAGAGGCTCGTCAACTAGAAGATTTCAGCTTTCAAGTTGTTTTAGCAGCAACTCTGTATATACGCCTATCAATCATTAACTTTCTTAACATACCGACGTAATTGATCAGGGTATTCAAGAGGGTATCGTATAACCTCTTATGGTAGACATTCCTCAGGTTAAGATCGTCAGGAACAGTGGTTGTTATGGAAGCTCGCTAGCGTTGTAGATCACACCCATCACTCTACATTGCCTTACAATCACCAGCCAGCTTGTAGGTACCGTCGCGCTCACTAATACGCCATACCTGTGGAGCATACAAATACCACTATTCAAATATTCTGCCCTGAACTCACTTCACTGACCTTCCATTGGGATCGTCGACTACATTCGCCATGGCTTCTCATTCCCTTGCCATCGCAAAGGCTTCATTTTCTGCAAGCATGATGAGACCCGATCCAACTTCAGTTCCACGGATGGACATTGCCCGCTTCCATACTGCACTGGAAGCACTCCTGGGAAAATGCTCTCCGGCGAACATCGAGGTTTGAAGGCTGAATCTTGACTGAGTGATGAGAAGGCTAAACGCAAACCCGAGAACAGCTCTGTAAGGAATGGCTTCTGAAATATGCCGCATCATCTACAACGAGGATTGTAGCGACTGGGAAATATTTGGTGGCACTTGCAAGTTCTCTTGAAAAGACCGCAAATAAGGATAATTCAACATCGAAGGAAAAGATACTATCGCCTCGGAGACGACAAGTACATATTCTCTATCTCTTGAATGACTTGCTTCATCACATCAAGTACCATGCCGTTCCTTCTACGGCCTACTCAACCTTAAGCAGCAACTTACAATCCTATCTCGTCGATCTCGTTGGGGCAGCATCTACGTACGATCCAGAAAGATATCCAAACCATCATGAAAAGATACAGGACCTCCTCAGACTTTGGGACCAAAAGGGGTATTATCAGTCATCCTACATCAATAAGTTACGGGTGGCTGTCGCAAATTCAGCTAGCCTTGGCGATTCGTGGAGACCAAAGCCTGTAAACGGGGGCCAAGATGATGAATTCATTGAGACTTCTACAGGTAAACAAGATGCGCCCTATATCATGCCGGCAAGCCATGGGGAATTCTCAACACCATATTATGATCTTCCAGCTGGCAACCTTCTACCTCACATTATCCCTAATTCGACAGTACCAATAAACCCCCAGCAGGTGAAACCTCTTCAATTTAATGCCAGACCTGCAGATGAGAGCTTGATAATGGCCGTCAAGAGCTTCATGAAGGAGGTTGATTCTTTCACTACGACCATTGGGAGCGACGAGGAAGGTATCGGGATGGACATTGACGAACTGGGGCAACCTATCATTCGAAATGAGGAGAACGGCGAGTTTATTCGTGGCGAAGGATACTATGGATGGTCTAAGGCTTTCTGTGTGAGAATGAAAAGGCGGCATGATGGCACTGAGATTAGTGACGAATCGGCCAGAAGGAGTGACAGTATAGACAGGAGTACAAGTCCTCGCAAGCGGAGAAGATACAGTTCCTCCGGGAGTAGCAGGAGGTCCTATTCTAGTTCACGCAGCGTGTCCAGGTCACCACGGCATAGGTCTCGCACGAGGTCACCTTTTCGGCAACGGTCAAGCTCTTATTCCCCCCCACCGGTCGTGGCATCACCTCAGGAACCTCGGCCAATGTCGACAGCTACCATAGCTTCCTCATTACCGCCACAATCACAAACTTCGTCTCGTCCTTTACCTACCCCCTTGCCCCACGATCTAACGCGGGGCTTCCCTCTTGGTCCTGGTGGACTTCCAATCCCGCCTCCCCCACCCAATTACAGAGGTCCTTGGCCACCGCCTCCACCGCCGCTACCACCGGGCAGAGGTCCGCTACCACAAGGGAACTCGCTCCTCAACTTCCCTCCTTTCGTTCCGCCACCGCTGCCACCACCAATAGGACCTGGGGGTCTTTCAAGCGGAGGCCCACCTCCGTTACCATATGCCATGACTGGTCCTCATGCCCAGATCCCACACAGCTCTGGCGGATGGGGCCCTCAACAAAACAGGGGGTACCCCGCTTCTGCAACTCAACCACCGTACAGTGGACAGTACCCGAGTGGCAGAGGCAGGGGGCATAGGGGTGGCTGAGAATGACAGCAAGCAGTGCTGTACGGACTGCTCGAGCTTTGTGCCTGAGCTGGGCAGACTGAAATCGGGTGGAGTGGGTATTGGGCCAGCCTATTCTGGAAGGCCCAGACAAACAAGCTGTTACGACTGTTGGGTGGTGAGCTGCGAAGGCAGGCAAGATGAAGCGATGTTGGGCCCAGATCTTTCCTTGCGGGCGGGTAATATCTAGGAAGGGCGATTGATGGAATGCTTTGAAATCAGCGGAAATAGATTGATATGCTTCCTATGTGCCGAGGACCGGCTCCGTCTCCGGTGCTCGACATGGTGTGCCAGATTAGAGAGACTTCCATTGCGATTTCATTAATTACATGTAGACTAGGAGTAGCCATGTTGCTCAAGATTGAAGACTGAATGCATCATGTGATTGGGTCCCAGTCTTTGAACGACCGTGCCAGTGAGGGCTATTGCCCTGGATACTTACTTCGGGGTGGTTCAAGAAAGAGCGTTGGCCTTTCCTGGGTTTTTGTGAGGAGGCAACGGTAAGGTAGGTACGTTGTTACCGCCCAACCAGGATCGACTTCTAAGATTTCATTTTCCTTATGCAACCCTCCTTATCCTTTTGCCAACACCTACAGGCTACAGTAGGTACTTAAGCAGGACCTCATACACCGACTCCTCGGCAGCCACTACCTCTATTCTTCGGCGTTTGGGCGTTGCCGTAGTCGACCGACCGCGCTGGCCTACTCTCCGGATTCCGGAACCAGTGCGAAAAGCGAAGTTGATCACCTGAAGGCATACGTCATCTCTACGAACTAAAATCCAGGTCCAGCGGTCGTTGTTTACTGCCTTATCTGCTCTCATAGGCAAGGTGGCAAGTAAGGTATGATACACACCATGACACTCACACCGGAAAATTCAATTATGCAGGGCGAGAACAACAATAACAATTATATGAATACGACGTACTGGTCTGATCGACAGACTGCAGTTCATCATCTCAGGCACCTTACGGAGTATTACTTACGACGGACTTCTCACTACTTATCTACTCATTATTCTGCTCTACCCTGGTCCAGGTACTTTCTACAGCTTTAGTTGCATGCAAAACCCGCGTTCGGCCTTGAGTCTCACAGAGAGAGAGAGAGAGAGAGAAAGACACACGCCTTCCCTACTTTATCCTCCCACGCATTTCTCCCACGCTCAGCCAGCCCGCAGCACCAAACAACGCACACACCTCCACACTCCACACTTTACCCCACGCTCCACCACCCACCACCCAGCACCCACCTGCAGCCGGCATCCTGCATCCTGCATAGCATACCCTTTTTACCATCCACCAGTGCATCAATCCAACTTGGTTCACGACTCCTCACTGGACTACATGCTGGGCACGGACGACAAGCCTCCTTATACTTAGCTGGCCGAGTAATGTATGCTGTCTGTCGTAATATCATTATTCAGTCGGCCTTTCGTTTAAGTTCAACCACTGTAGTCTCTTTCTAACCCATCGTTCATTCCCGTGCTGACATTGCAAACCGCTTCTTCGTTTCCTTCCTTTGTTCTGCCTTGGCTTGTTTACCGATTCAGGACCGCTTTGTGCCCGAGTCCTTCCTCAGCAGCTCTCTTTTGTGTTATTTCCTGACCGCAAAATACCCTTCCCCAACGTCTGATTACGTCCAACCACGTGCATGGAACAATTGGGAATGAACCGAACAAACTTGACCTTCTACCGTCCGCCTGCTTATCTCCCTCCGCAAAGATCACCATTGCTTGCATTGCCGCACTGCTCATTGAAAACTGTGTCGAGCGTTGCCTAAATCGAGCATTGTACTTGCCGCCGTCAATTCTGTGCCTACCATTTAGCGTCCACAAGACCTTCTATCCAGCGTGAGCTGATTAATGATCTTCGCTATGGAGCAGTCCATGACACTCATGTCCGCCCAGATCCACTTTGTTGTAAGTCTGCGATGGTTGACAGCCAACGCTCAAGATGTGGGCGCCAGCAGTCTCCGAGCAGCGCCTAACCTTGCATTGTGGTGAGACTGACGGAGAAACGTCGCACTCGGCTGATTCGATCTGAGCCATCTAGGAAGCTCAACTAAGCCTGATACACATTCCGCTAGCCCAGTATCATCATTTCTTGCAACCGATCCTCAAGCTACTCTTCCCAGAGGCAACTCACGATGCCAGCGCCAGCGTGGATTCTACCAGGTCGTTCGAGGCTACCGTCTCGTGGGCAAACCGGCACCCGTTTTTGAATGTGTCAATAACACCAATTGAGTGCTCCATTGTGTGCTCCAAGGATCTGGCTCAATCGTTATTCCTCCCTGTGCTTTCTCAAGCATCAAGAGCGGCTGTAGAGCCCGGCTGCGCTACAATCTCATCCGAAGATTTCGTCGTGATCTCGGTCGTAGGAGAAGGTCTCGAAGCTGGACAGCGGGTGCTGGAGCTTACGAGCCCTCTAGCTCTGGCTGGCATGTTCGTGCCCGTTCAATTTCGTTATTCTCGAGGTAGAAGGTGCTAAAAGTTGGTAGTTCCATATTCTTTATCACCACGTATTTTTCGGATTACATCTTGGTGCCTGCAAAGTCTCGCGGGCAGGTCATTGGTGCCCTCGAGGATCGCGGTTTTGCTTTTGAGAAGAATGCGGAAGCCTACATTAACCCTGCCGCTCATCGTCGTCAAACGTCGTCTACATCATCACTTAGCACTGGATCCCCTTCAACGCCTCCACCCACAACTGTAAGTGAATTACAAACCCGGACTTTTGCTCTGCTCAAGCGCCACCACATTAGCCCACAAGTCGATGTTGATATTCGTCTCGTTCAGTGCGCGGGTCTCCCTGGCCAACCCGGCAAAGTCTCAAAGGATGAGCTCGGACTTCAACTGGGAATTATCAAATGCCTCGTCCACCACCCAAAGTTTCTGAGTCTCACTTTAACCGAGGACGAACCTGCTTCTTTGCTGTTGGAAAAGCGACTCGTATCCGATTTCGGTGACGGCCGTGATGTTCTTGTTGGTAGCATGGAAGATTACCTAAAACCCATCATCCTGGATCTCGAACCGCTGCCACTCGAGGCTACCGGGATTGTCTGTGGCGTGGCGAGCAAGTTAGTTGGACGTGCTGGTGGACATCTGATTGAAACTATCGACATGTCGTATCTGAGTACAGCCCGGGCTGGCACAGTTATGGTCAACGAAAAGGTCTTGGAGCAGGCAATGGAGGCCTTGGGAGTAGAAGAAACCGGGGCCGTTGGGCATTGATTCAAGAATATCCTGAGTAAAGGATAGGCCAGGGTCTTTCGCAAGGGAGTGAGTATTGGGTGTGGCAAAAATTTTCAAAAGTGTATTCAAGATGGCTGCCCTGGTAGCTCAACGTGCGATCACATTGATCATTGGTCTATCAAGACAAGTATCCGTACGCTGATTCAAGCTCAAGTCTTGTTGTATGTCCTCGGAGTAGTCCAATCGGCAAATGTTTGCAAAAACTGGCAGCATTCGCAGCAGGCCGTGTGAGCATCCCATCAAAACGGGTAGGGATCGAGCTATATTCCAGCACCGGATGCTTCTCGATTTTTCTATCTGTCCTCTCAAGAAAATCTATTTTCAAGATTGACGGCCTCCGAAATGATTTGAATGCGATTTTCACTTTGCTACGGAAGAGGCCTACCGATGCCTCGTACGCTCTGCTCCCACTTTGTACCTCACAACGGCATACCCCAGACCGAGACGGTGCCTAAACATCGTTAGCATAATCCTCTCAGGCAGTCCTACCACTGGACTAACCATCCGCACCAGCACTAGCCCACTCCTTCCTCGCCCCATTGCAAGCAACAGCACTGGCAACCTTGCCGCCATGCGCTTTCAACTTCTCGATTACCTTTCCCTCCAACGAATCCCACGCATACAACTGCCCGTCCTCACTTCCGCTAATCACCACCGCGTCCGCCAACCCCAGACAAGATCTGACGCGGTAATCTTTGTTTGTGTGTCCCCTGTAGCTCTGTAGCATCTGTCCGTTGCCTTTGTCCATCAACCGGATCGTCGAATCCAACGTAGAGACTAAGACAGCATTTCCGTCTTGGGTTTGCTCGACAGAGGTGATGGGTGCTGTATAACAAACATCCACTGCGTCAGCGAAAGCATAGAGGCATTGATAGTAACGGGGACGATGAGCCAACATACGCCCAATAACATCCGCAAATACCATCCCCATCCTCAAATCATACACCCTCATCCTCCCGTCCACACTCCCGGTCACAATGTCATGTTTCCCCACCCATAGCCCACTCACACTGTCCCTCGCCTCCTCAAATACCTGTATCGGCTTCACACTCTGACTCTTACAATCCCAAAGCCTTACGCTCGCATCAAAACTCCCAGAAACCACCACACTATCCCCCTCCCCGCCAAACGCCACGCAATTCACCCTGCCCACATGCCCTCCGAATCTCCTTAGTGTTCGCGCAGTGGCAACATCCCAAAGGAAGACCTGCCGGTCCCCGCCGACGGAGGCGAAGCGCGCATTGTCGTCGGTGACGGCGATGTCGAGGACTTCGTAGCCGTGCGCGGCGTAGGTTTGGACGAGGCCGGATTTGGGCGTTGACGGGTGGGATTTGGAAGGGTTGTAGAGGTGGATGGTGCGGTCAGAGGAGCCGGTGAGGACCTGATTTGCCAGGGAGGGATTGGTTAGTGAAAGGTTGAAGGAGGGCTAGGATTGTCGAGGGAAGGGTGGGGGGGGGGGGAGGGTACGTATTGGCCTAGGCCGGCGGAGTAGGTTACACAGTGGACGGGTCCTGGAGGGTGGTGAGACTGCGCTTCGGATGGAGAGGCTTGCGGGGTGAGTACGGACCAGTATGCCCGGTGAGCTTGGTGATCTCACGGTTGGGGAAGATCATTACATGTTTGAGATGTAATATTATACGGGAAGACAAGCTCGGAGGCAGGTGCTGGGTCAAGGTGATGTTCTACGATTCATGACTGTGCGGTAAAACAGAAAGTCACGGATCCGCGGCCTTCATATGCAGGAAGGTTTTCGTGTTCAAGCTTTAAATTATCTAAATGGGCGAACACTTGATACCATTGCTGGGTGAAGCCCATACAGCGGGTAGCTCCTAGACCGAAGGATACTGCAGTAGAAAGGATTGGGGAATCATGAGCTTACTGACGACAGATAGAACAAGAAGACAGTCTAAGAAGAGAGAATTAAGCACCTGCGTTACTGCGCTCGTTCTCCATGAGGAACCAAGTCCAGCGCTTTTGATTACCCACATAATTTTCACTCATCCGCACTTAACGGCCGCGACCATGGCTTCGCTGTACGCTACCCTGCATCTGCTCTAGCTCCTGTTCGAGGTTTTTGATTCTATCATATTGATTAGCTGGGATTTTACTTGAATTATTTGACCAAGGCGTACGCTGCGTGGGTACTCTCAAGATCCTTGTTCAGACGGTCGCGTTCAGAGATGAGCTTTTGCTCCCATTGTCTGAACCTGTTCTCTTCAACCTTGACCTGCTCCGTAAATCTCTTACGTAGGCTCTCTTCTTCTTCTTTGAATTTTGGGTTGTCAAGCTTCCGCGGACGAGCTTCACCAAATTTCCTCGTCTCCATCTGTTGGGCTCGGTATGCCTCATAATGCATCTCCTCGGTAGTGTGAATCAGGTCCAGCATGTGGGTTCGGATGAGGATAGACCGCAGTTTCTTGAAATCGCAATGGTCCTCATTCTCAACCTCTGCAACACCCCATGAATATTGACGCCCTTTCAAGACGCGGCCGTCTCCAGTCTTCACATCCTTTTCTGAACCAATCACTGCAAAAGGCATGGCTGCCATTAAGCTTCGGGCATGCTGAGCAGCGGCCTCATCATCTTCTTCAAGCGGTGGCTGATAGATCTTTATGCCCTGGGCTTCAACCACGGCTCGAATCTATTGCACAAGTCAGCTCAAGACCTGCGTCCCACGGGAAAGATTCCTGCCCACTCTCTGCTTGAACCGAGCAAGGTCTGCAGGGCTCAGGGTATCCGCCTTGGCCACAACTGGAATGAGGTTGACCCTGGAGCTCAAGCGCTTCATTACTTCGATGTCCAAGGGTTTTAACGTGTGACCGGTAGGTCTGATGAAGTACAGACAGGCATGAACTCGGAGATCAATTTTATCAACGCGACGAGGTTGTTGCTCTTGAAGCATGTAAGACTCATGTTGGTCGTCCAGAAACTCGATAATTGGCATCCACGAATCGCGGTTGTTCACATAATCCCCAAATCCAGGCGTGTCAATGACCGTAAGGCGAACTATTAGACGATCAGCTCCGGGACGCTACGAATTGCGCGGGACGCGCTATACCTTTGAAGAACTTTTCTTCAAGTTCGGCCTTGGTAATTTCTATTTCAACAGTCTTGTCCACTTGCTTTGCGTGACGACGTCTATGGTCCGCGTAATTCTTGATAGTTGTAGAGAACAAGGTATTGATGAAAGTTGTTTTGCCCAGTCCCGATTCGCCCGCAACCTAGAACAGTTCAGCTTTAGCACTTAAGCTACATTTCGAGAATTAGAGATATCTGGTACCATAATCGTAAAAGCTGCTCCTCGCTTGGCAACAATTTTGTGTCTATCATGATATATTTAGCCTCTTTGCGCTTTGGTGAAGTTGGGGGTAGAATAGACTGTGCACCTTTGGTTTGGAAGCTATTTAGATGGCGTCAGCAATCAGAGGTCAGTCCCCAAGCACAGCGAAGATAGGCGTCAGTATTTACTCACATTGGCGATTCCAATCGGCGAAGCCGCCTCGGACGCTGCTGGTGCCATGTTCGAGGCTTCCGTTGAAGACTGACAATGACTTGAGGATGTGATTTCTCCAGATAGCCTCAAACACTGAAGCAGCTAAATGTAAGACTCTTGGAGTGGGTATGGTGCAGTGGACCTTGGTGTGACAGTACGAAGCGATTCACTCACAAACAAAATGTGGTGGTTAAGGGGATACTTTGTGCTCTATGCGCGAACGCTGGAGTCTAATCCAGATTAAGGAAGCTTTGGTGGTCTGAGCCTTGTCGCTAGTTCCTGTAACATTACGTTAGTTCCCGGTTAGATAATACATATCACCACTATAGATTTCTTCTTTAATCGAGCAAAGAAACCTAATCGATAATGATAGTATTATTGGAGAAAATGTCACGCATATAATCCAAGGTTATGTAGCGGCTAGCTGTTATGAAGACCGATTTCAAGGTATGTGGCCCACCCGTATTTCATCCTTAGAAACTCACGCTCGTGATAAGTTTTCAAATCTACTAGGCACAGTTTACTGCAAAGGGAACCTCCTCTTTACTCCCGATGGCACTTGTCTTCTCTCACCAGTAGGAAATCGGGTGACATGTTTTGATCTGGTCAAGTAGGGTCCCAGACCTTCTTCTATTACCCGCTGGCCCTGTATCCTGTAGCTAATATTTCTAGCAATAAGTCATACACCCTTCCATTTTCCCACCAAAGAAATATATCTCGCATAGCCCTAACCCCACGCGGGAACCTTCTGCTTTCAGTCGATGAAGATGGCCGCGCAATACTCACCAACTTCCCGCGACGGATCACCTTACACCACTTTTCCTTCCAAGGGACTGTTACTGCCTTAGCCTTTTCGCCATCAGGTCGCCATTTCGCTGTTGGTCTTGGACGCTTTGTAGAAGTCTGGAACACGCCGCCGGTTCTAGAGTCGAATGCGGGCTCAGAGAACGGACTTGAATTTGCCCCCTTCATTCGACATAGGGTGTATGCTGGACATCATGACACTGTGCAAAACCTGGAATGGTCAAGCGATTCACGTTTCTTCTTGAGTGCCGCGAAAGATCTCACAGCCAGAATATGGAGCCTTGATCCTGAGGAAGGTTTCGTTCCTACAACCTTAGCGGGTCATCGGGAAGGACTCCTTGGAGCCTGGTTTTCAAAAGATCAAGAAGCGGTAATCTTCAATGCGTTCTCCGGACATAGGAATACTAGCTTATACAACTCGTAGATCTATACTATCAGCCAGGATGGTGCTCTGTTTCAATGGCAATATTCTCGTAAAGGGCTAGTCATTGACGACGTCGATACGCTTGGCGACGATGACTCTCCGGACCGGTGGAGGATTGTTCAACGGCATTATTTTATGCAGATCAACGCGAAGGTGAAATGTGCAGCTTATCATGCCAAATCCAACCTTTTTGTCGCAGGTTTCTCCAATGGCTTGTTCGTCTTATACGAACTACCCGAATTCAGCACGATCCACACATTGAGGTAAGTTGCTCTGAAAGGGCTCTACCACAGACTGCCAATCCGCTCACTCGGAGACAGCATATCCCAAAACGAAATAGACTACGTGAGCATCAATAAGTCCGGGGAATGGTTAGCCTTCGGAGCTTCGAAGCTCGGCCAGCTGCTTGTATGGGAATGGCAATCTGAGTCATACATCCTGAAGCAGCAGGGACACTTCGATTCGATGAATGCTTTAGTATACTCTCCCGACGGCCAGCGCATTATCACCACCGCGGACGATGGTAAGATAAAGGTTTGGGACACACAGTCGGGCTTCTGTATAGTCACCTTCACTGAGCATTCAAGTGGCGTCACTGCATGCGAATTTGCTAAAAGAGGCAATGTACTATTCACATCAAGTCTTGACGGGTCAGTCAGAGCCTGGGATCTCATAAGATTTCGAAATTTTAGAACATTCACCGCCCCAACGCGATTGTCTTTCTCTTCAATTGCTGTTGACCCTAGTGGTGAAGTGGTGTGTGCGGGTTCCCTTGATTCGTTTGAAATACATATATGGTCTGTCCAAACCGGTCAATTACTTGATCAGCTATCAGGGCATGAAGGCCCTGTTGGTTCGTTGGCCTTCGCCCCTTCCGGTGACACCCTCGTAAGTGGCAGTTGGGACCACACAGTACGCTTATGGAGCATCTTCAGTCGAACTCAAACCAGTGAGCCGCTACAACTCCTGGCCGACGTCCTTCATGTTGCGTTCCGACCCGACTCAAAACAAGTGGCGGTTTCTACCCTGGATGGACAACTCACATTCTGGTCAGTATCTGAAGCCACCCAAGAAAGTGGTGTTGACGGCCGCCGAGACGTTTCTGGAGGTCGGAAGCTTACAGATCGGCGAACTGCGGCCAACGCTGCAGGGACCAAGGCTTTTAACTGTATAGCTTACAGTACAGACGGCACTTGCGTGATCGCAGGTGGGAACTCGAAGTACGTATGTCTTTACGATGTACAATCCGCTACGCTGGTCAAAAAATTTACCGTGTCCGTCAACCTCTCCTTGGATGGCACTCAAGAATTCCTCAACAGCCGTAGACTTACCGAAGCCGGTCCTACGGGTTTGCTAGACCAGGACGGCGAGGCGTCGGACCTCGAAAATCGCATTGACCGTACCTTGCCCGGCGCCAGTCGTGGCCACCTCTCGGCCAGGAGGACAAGACCAGAAGTACGTGTACCGGGCGTTGCATTTTCTCCTACCGGAAGAGCCTTCTGTGCGGCATCTACAGAGGGCTTGTTGGTCTACTCCCTCGATAGCGCCTTGCAATTCGATCCCTTCGATCTCGATATCAACGTTACGCCAGCTACCACTCTTGCGGCTGTTGATGAGAAAGACTACCTACTTGCCCTCGTCATGGCCTTTCGACTCAACGAGAAACCCTTGATCCGCCGGATTTACCAAGCTATCCCTATTGACGATGTGGCCCTGGTTGTCAAACATCTGCCCACGGTATATCTTGCTCGACTTTTAAGATTCGTCGCTCAAGCGACTGATGAAAGCCCACATCTCGAATTCAACCTTCGGTGGATCGAGTCGCTGTTGATAGCACATGGAGCTTACCTGAAGGATTGTAGCGCTTCGTTCGCGGCCGAGTTAAGGACGGTCCAAAAAGCGGTTTCAAAGATCCAAGCCGATCTGGCAAAGATGGCAGATGATAACATCTATGCGCTCGATTACCTCCTTCTACAATCAACGACTAGCCAAGATCGAACGAGCGGAAAGCGTACCGGGGCTATCACCAATGGCAATGGCTATGCTGAGGATTCAATAGAAATCGAGGGCGAATGGATTGGGATTGGTGACGAGGAGGATGGTGATAGAGTCTAGCATAGGCTAATTACTGGTGTCAAATATCAAATCTTGAATGATCTGACACGTTGATGCGCCGACCCATTTCTGTGGGATTGAATCTGATTGACAACGGCAGATAAGTGGCTATCCTATCATAACCTTTCCGCCATAACACTCAGCTAAATCCCGATTTTGGATCCGAAGAACTCGCACGGTTCAATCATCGTCCACTTTAGCCCGCTTTGACGTCCTCGACTCTGGCTCCTCTATACCATATCGTTTCTTACCCGCCGCACCCCCAGTTGCATCCCTAATCAAGCCATCAATATTGAATGGATCCGAATCTTTCTCAAATTGCACCGGCCCTTCCCGTGCCTATAGTGAATAATCCCACTCAGCAAGCGTACAATCGCACAGAGATCATAATCACTCACCTCAGCGTCAGCAGCACCCCTGAAACCCTCCTTTGGCTTACCGAGCACCTCAAACCGGTTACTCTTTTGTAACTTCTCATACTCTGTTCCAGCAACTTCCTCATCTACATCATCGTCCATATTCGCACGCGGCCGATATATGCTGCTTATAGCGTCTTGCGCCGCAAACAGCGGTTTGTCATACGCCTGATCTTCGTTGAAACCTGTATCGAAACCACTAGTCTGATTGAATAGCCTTGAATCCCACATCGACTCTGAAGACTGCGTTGGTTTAGCTAAGCCTAACGCTACTTTCTCGGAGATGTCTCGATTTTGCTCCCTGGCGATCATTTGAATTCTTCGTTCCGTGCCCATACGCGACTGTCGCAGTTGTTTTTCGTTCTCCTGCCTTCTCTCGCGTCGCATTTGCTCTCGCTCTCTCGCAGCTTCATCGTCCTCACTGTTTGACCGACTCGAAGACGATGCTGAACGACTCCTGCTGCCACTGTATGACCTTGCTCGAGACTGCCGCCTACCTGTCATTGCTCTTTCTTCTCGAGCCTTCTGAGCCAGCATTCGTAGCTGATCCTCTTTCTGCATTCTCTCTTTCTCGGCAAGCTTCTGCTGCATCTGTGCACGTTGTTTTACCTCTTCTCTTGCATGCCTGTCGGCAGTGAAAAGCGCTTCCGCGAACTGAGCAAATTTGTCGTTAATAGTAACATCTTGCAAGCCGCGCCCATCTGCCGCCAACCTTTTGTCGAGAGGAACTGTGTAACCCTTTGGGTTCTTCCAATTGGAGACAGGTGGCGGTATTTTCCAGGCTTCCTGGTCTTCCGCGGTCAGCTTACGCGGCGGCGAATGCATTACGGGCGGCGGCGGTGACGGAGGTCCCCGAGGGATCTTCTTGTGTTTGAATTTTGGAGGTTCCATTGGGTCCTTCTGCCTCTCGACGATTTTCATAATCCTATCGTTCTTGCGCGCGACGTCTCCCATTTGGTTTGCCGGCGTGTATCTAACATATGTTGGATCATTCCTTGTTATTCCCTGCACATTTTTGGGCTTCTGAGCAGCCACTGCACCATTGACCAAAGTCTCCAAGGCTTTCTTGGTTTTTTCCGTCTGTGCAGCAACGTCTTCCTCCGATGGCCGATCTGGTGAGATCTCGCTCACATCTGCTCGCTGCCGAAGAGGAATGAGATCTTTGAATGAGGCATGTACAATCCGCTTATCGTTGTGGCCTTGCCGTGCGATGGCATCATACTTGACCTTGCCTTCAGCATCTACCTGAACAGTGAGCGCATTCAAGCTTGTCGATGATTTTCTGCCCATGTCGAGAGGATACTGTGCTACAGGAATCTCTGGGAACGCGCCGCCGTCACCGTAATCTTCTGCTGTTCGTGGGCGCCATCCTGCTCGTGCCCGATATGCTGGTGGCCCAGTTCGCTAACGGATTTTTAGTATTTATTGGCTGCTTTGTTCTCCATATTGGTGAGCTCACCTGAAGGACAATTTGCAGTTCGTCAAGTGCTCCTGCTCCAAGGATCCGGGGGCCTTTCGATTGTGTGTGACTTGGTAGCTGTTCGTGTTCACCCGTGTATTTTGGCTTAGGCAAGGCCTTAGCTAGTGATGTTGCGATTGTTGTCATTTTTCTCGACGCCGAAGATCGCTGCGTAAGTGTAATTTCTCACAACCACATTTACCTATCCTTTGATGATTTCCAACTTCACTGTTGAGGCCACAGATGAGACTAACTGGCGTCAAACGCGGCAGCGCTACATGTACAAGCTCTACAATACCAATTTGATACAGAAGTGGTTTGGAATACGACACTAGCTAGGATTCATTACAACACAAATACATAATTACGAACAAGGTAGCGAAGCAGACCTAAATGATTACAATTCATCCTTCATATTCCCATACCAAGTCTTCCCTGTATTTGGAATCGTTCGAAGCACCTTTTCAATACGAGTAACCTAGTCTGTGCCTTGAATGAGTGACATATGCGTTGATTACGAAAAGTATAAATCTGTCGCTCAAGAATCACGGCTCGCGGCAAATATGGACTGATTGCCAATGAAGGAACCCTGAAAATTCAAACATCAGCTACTGCTGCCCGAGAAGCCAAATACCTAGCTCGAACAACTTCGACATCTTCAATCTGATGGCTTACCATGTATACAAGATTCCGCAGCTTGACTCTCCATTCGTCGTTCTTTCTCACCCAGGTATCCTGATACTGCCCGTATGCATACAGAGCCTATCTCGCGCACGGAATGTTAGTGGCTCAATAACCCAAGTAGAGAGTGACGAATTTTTCTTATCATGACAACAGTATAGCCGAAACGTTGAAGCGTACCTGCCCAGAAAAGTCCCCTTGACCGAAGTGGGTGGCAGTAAAATAGGTAAGACTCTTTGCCTCACGACCTTCATCGAGCACATCGATAACCTGCGTTGCAAACGAATGTTGGGTAGTCACGTAAAATAGACTTTCACTCAGCACTTCTTGCAGGTGGGAGAGGCCCGTAATGACGTTCAACGGAGCGGAATAATTGGCGACTACATCGCAAGTGAAAACACGATCGAGTGCGGCGAAGTTCTTAGAGTCAATAGAAAGTGGATAGAGGCCAAGAGTGTTATGTATTTGCAATTGGGCTGTTGGATCCTGTGGAAGAGCTGCTGCTGCGTAAGCGGCTGGCAAAGAAAATGGTTCCGTGGGAGAAGAAGAATTCGGTAGGTGAAGAGGATCAATGATGCAAGCGCCGTTTCGTGGATGCTTCTGGCCGATTACACCGGCGTCCATAAGTAAGAGCAATACAAAGGAACGAAAATATAGTCCCAAAAATTGATGCATTCTAGGATTGAGGGAAAGACCTGGGTCTTGTATGCAGATATGCAGTGCAATAGGACCTGTAGGCAAATCGATGCTACACCTCCCAAAGAGACGAGAATAACACAGAATTAAAATGTGAAGAGATGAGCGCACACTACAGTAGTAGTACAATAGGAGGTACTCAAGACTGTACCTAGACTGCAGTGTTTCTTCTGCTGCCGCTGAACGGTCCCGGGAAAGCCCTTCCGGCACTTACAGACGCCTAAAGTACATCACAGTACTTTACTTCTTTCGAGCTTGAAGGCAGCATTGATTTGGTCGATGAAATGTTCATCAGAAAAAGGCAAGAAGCAGAAAAATAGCGAAGCTGTTGTGCTTCTGAAAAATGGCCCCATCAATTCTAGTATCTTTGTCTAGTCGGTAGAGAACGTTGATTCGCCCGATCACAATCAAACGGCAGTCTCGTCAAACCACACCATCAGAGATTGACTACCCAGTAAGGTACTCCGTATATAGAGGCAATTATTGTTCGTCACGTTCGTAAAGAAAATGCCATCTAATCTGTCAGTCATGCAGTGCGATGATGTCATATATAGTCGATCATCCACCAGGAAGCATACTTGAGTAGGTACAGTAAGCGGCTAAGCATAACGTTATACCTTACTCTGCGTGCTCTGTAACTGCCACCACGTGTGGTACGGATATTATGTTTTCTTATGACGAAGGGTATGCCGCTTATTGTACGTTGAGTTCTGCAATCGCGTGTTTGGTGGGGCCGCCTATGCTTTGCGCACCCCTGGTGGCCCACACCCAAGTGATTGTACATTCCACCTATTTCGACCTGTTGAAATCACCTTGTGGGTCAGCGAAGATGAAGTCAAGCCTTTTCTATCTTGAAATGACATATTATGCCCATGCTGTTGCAGCGCATATAAACTTGAGGCAGATTTCTGGCGTACCACATTACGTCTATACATATGGTGCTGCCTGGTTTTATAAAATCTTGGAATCCATGCTAATCATAATTATAGCTCCAATGGTCTATCTTGACCAGAATGAGCTGTACCTCCCATCAGATCTTCAAGCCCACCTCGACAACACGTATCCCGCGTTCAACTACGCGGTCATTAACAATGGGCCATCCTCTTTCGATCTATCAAATTTGGACCAGCTCAATACTGTTGGCAATTGCAGTGTGACAGACTTCGATGCTTGTCCAATATATCTAACCTCAAAAGGTAATGTGACAGCGAATCCACAATGGCTGTATGGCGTACTGCCAGACCCTGAAACACATGAGACCCAAGGGGTTAAGTCTTGCGCCGTTATAGTCAATGATCGTGGTAGTGGAATTGTTGATGCCTTTTACATGTACTTCTATGCGTTCAATTTAGGTAATACAGTATATGGACAGAATCTGGGAAACCACGTAGGAGATTGGGAGCATTCTATGCTTAGATTTGAAGATGGAAAGCCGTCGGCCATGTGGTTTAGTCAACACGATGTAAGTCAACGCCCCAGCCCAAAGCTGCAACTCAAGCACAGGTATGTTCTCGATCTCGTACATGTAATAATGTGCAACAGAGTGGCCAGGCTTTCACGTATGAGGCTGTCTCTAAAATTGGCACTCGTCCCATTATTTACAGTGCGATTGGAACTCATGCCAACTACGCCGTACCGGGAACCCATTCCAGGTTCGTCGCATCTGCTACTGTCAATGATACTACTTCCGCAGGGCTTCTCTGGGACCCGATTCTTTCTGCATACTCTTATACTCTAACTCAAGCTACCGCTACCAATAGCACATTCGTTGGATCCGAGTCTTCCACACCTGCATCTTGGCTCTCGTTTCTTGGTCGATGGGGTGACGAGCAGTACCTTGACAGTGATCCTCGTCAGTTTGACTTCCTGAATCTCAATGTCACTTGGAGATACGAATCAGGGCCCACGGGACCTCAAGACAAGAGTTTGAATCGTACCGAGGTCTGTCCGGACGACGCAAAAGCTTGCACTACGTTGAGCATGTTACCTGCGGTCAGCGGCTCTAACATCCTGAGTACAGTAATCAGATTGAGCCCTATGACCACGACTAGTAGTATTACAGCGGAAGTCGCGAGCTCTGCAATTCATTCCTCCATAGCAACTGCGACTTCTGGTTCGAGCAGCACCAATGTTGCTCGAATGCTCAAAGCCGGAGTAGATAGAGCGGGAATCCTAATTGTTGTGGCACTAGTATTGTAGGCTTCTCAGATTGGATGCTTCTTCTGTGGGGCGATCTGATCCTACGGCAGTCTGAACAGACTGTGGAATGTATATACCAGGTCTCCCAAAGTGCGTCGATTCCTTGTGTCTCACTGTTTGATTAGGGCTCAATACGCTGAGAAATATGGACACCCGTGTCGGAGCCTCGTCTCTCGGTCCCAATAAATCCGAGGCCTACTCAGGGATTGTCAACTTTCTCTCGATCACAGAATACTCACATTCTCGTATGCCATTGGCCGAAATTCGGCTCGAACCAGCATCACATTACCAATATGCAATTTCAGCCACTCATCCTTGTTGTCCGTAAAATCTTGCAGTCGATACTTGCTTGGTTTCTTAGCTTTCCCAACCTTGCTACAACTTGAAGAATCGAGCAATTAAGCATAAAGTCTCCGGTGAAAAATATTTCTCAATGCTATCAGGACAGCTCAAGCACAAACATCAAACACCGTCATAAGCCTCGGCGTTGACAGTTCTTCAAGATTCTGGCAAAAGCAATATCTCGCACGCAGCTTGATATCAGCGTGCTTTCGCCACTCCACGGGTCTTTATGACCTTGTATTCCATCTAATCGTTAATTTTCTGTCAACGTTTCCCTAAAGTGCCTGCATTTTCCCGGTAAAGCTTCTCGAAGATCATGCGCATCACTCTTCTGACAAAGCTCACGTAATACCGCTTAGCCTTGCTACTAGATCAGCCAGTGCTCACATGCTTCCGAATGAGTCAGTACTTACACTGCCACTACACTTCCTGCAATCGAGTGTCTCTCGAAGAACGATTACAGCTAGATCAAAGAAAATCTAGCAAACATCAATTCGGGAGCCTAGGCTACCAGCAACTGAAAGGTATTCATAGATGAATAGATACTGATGTTGATAGCGTTGACGGATGATCTACCACCATCTTAATTTTATTATAATAAGCTTGCTTGATTTCGTGCCACCGCATTCTGTATTGGTATTCAAGGTAAGTAACCATGTTTCCATCCTCTCTCTCAAGTGACTTATGCTTAACTGAGTGTGAGTGAAAGGAAGCAGCAAACGATATCTAAGCAGAGATTGGGATTTACTGGATTTTCTTAGACGAAGGATACATAGTCTACATTGCCATCCTTGCAATCAGTGCTCAACACGCATTGCTATGCTAGATCCTGCTACCTAATCGGGCGATTTGATCAGAGAACCAACTGTTGCTGAAAGCTCGGTATGTCGATTTTGAGATTCCTCCTTTCTATTCCAAATTCAGCCAAGAGTTGGCGATATCTTGATCGTTCGGATTTTAGATCCGGGAACTCGAAAATTCCCGAGAGCTTGCCTTTAACTCGGAATATACCAAAGTTTCTTGCATTCATGGACAACATCGTCTGCTTGCTTGCCACTTCCAGACGCACTTCCCATTCAGTTGCAGCGACTTCACTCGTGAAGTACAGGCATTTTGACAGTACAATTACTTTACTAGGGTCTTGAAGATCAAGAGCAGCTCGACATATCAACATCGAACTCTAGCAAACAATCCGGGCTTTTGAGCGAAGCGAGTCGTTCTTATTTACACGAAGTGCATTGATTACACGGCCTAGACCCTCGCTCGCGTAGCTAAAGTGGGCCAGGTTCGGTTCGCGCAAACGAAGGTACCGATGTCGCCATTACCTTCATCTCTCCCGCTCGAGCCACATGTCGCTGCACCCATTTTACAAGTGATTGTGCATTTGAAGTGAGAGGGTGACAAATGGCCCCTTCAGGAACGAAACTTCACCTGCATGCTTAATTGCCGCACCAGCGGATTGGTGCAGCTGCTGTCTGCGCGACCCATGTCGACTCAAGATCCTGAGAAGAAAAAACCCAGATATCGGAAAGATTCTCTTACGCTGCACTTAACAAAACGTCCCACAATATACCTATATTCCACTACAGTCCAATCACAAAACCCAGTCTGTGCTCACCCTGAAATCCGCACCAGGCAACATCTACAATGTCGAAAGAGCCTCTCTCAGTCGCCCACCTCCAAAATACACACGCTCGCCACAACAACCATCTCCCACCATAACACCGCTTCCTCCATCCTTGACGCCGATGAACTCAGCCTCCTCCGAGTCTTCTACGCCAACCCCTCCACTACTAATAAAGAAATGCTATTGACCAAGCACGACATACTTGATCGGCCGGGGCAGAGGCCTGGCGAGAAGGCAGCGACTCAGAGTGAAAGTCTCGTTATGATGCTAATTGCAAGATTGGGAACAGAAAAGCTGAGGTTGAGCGAGAGAAGGTGTAGAGAGTTGAGGGAGTGGTTTTAAATGGGTAAAGAGCATGATTAAAGGCGAGTGCCTATGATGGGTGAATTGTTGCGAAGGCGAAGGTTTTAATATACCTTGCATTAGGCGAGGATAGTTCGATTCGAGATTAGTCACTCTTCAACGTGGAAATAGTCACTTTCTTCATGATAAACGCAGCCTAAACAAGCCTTCGCCTACTAATTTGCAAAATTTCAACATAACTTACAGTCATGCAAATAAGAAATGTTTAATTGCTTGAAAAAATTTAATCTTTAATCTTTATTATTTGTTACTAATTATAAATTGAACTTGCAATAATTTAGGGAATCACTAAACGTACACCCCTTTTCACTACATGTACACCCTCGATTTCACTACATATACACTCTTCTCAACTAGGTTTAGCGATCATCAAAATAGAATTAGCGGCATAATATTTCATAGCAACGCGCACTCGTTACTCTATCTACTCACCATCAATTCTATCTCATCGTCGTCATGAATCTTGCACTCTCTTCAATAGATGAGCTCTATGTGAGTGACGAGAAGCTCATCGTTGTCGTCAATACGTGGGCTGAAACTCATGATTACACGCTCATCATCAGTCGCTCAAACAAAAACAAGTGAAGAATCAAGAATAAAATTTGATTGAAATGTGATAGAAATGATAAACCAGATAATACTGATGAGCAAATGAGACTACATGTTGAGTCAAGACTTATTGAATGTCTCTTCAAAGCAATAGTTACATCAACAGTTTGTAAAATGAACTAAATTTTAGAATTTAACTTAAATGACATTCATCACTTAAAGTTGAATAAAATCTGAATTTAAGCTGATCTTGCTGAACTGAGTTCTGCTTTTGTTGATAAATTCTGCATTCATTCATATATTATTGAATTGAATCTTGCTTTTATCAATAAAATCTGCATTTATTCATATACATTGAATTGAATCTCACTTTCATCACTTTCATCACTTATGTTGTATATATTACATATGTTGATTCTTCTTTTTGCATATATTATATATATTTACGAAGACTTATTTAAAGACAAATTATAGTATGAAGTATCATTACAATGAATATCATTGTTGTATTCAAGAGCATCACTAATAATACATGAATACTTTTCACTCTTGATCATTCATTGTTGAAATCATGTCTAGAAACTAATCAGAGTGCGTGCGTGACTAGAATGTTTGATTCAATAATGATAATTATAACTAAGACTTTAAGAATACAGAAGAAAGAAGATACAAAAGATAAGAAGAACACGCTTTATATAGTAGTTACTCAGATTGATGTTAGTCTCAAAGAAAACGTGTTGAAACATAAGAAAGATGTTGATTCAAAAAATGTTTACGACACAAAGAAATGTGTTTGTCATAGAAATCTGTTGATCACTCGTAACACAAAGAAGTGTGTTTGTCTAGAAGACAATAGAAGCTGATTAGAAGATGTTAGAAAAGAGAAAAGATGCTGAGTCATATCTTGATCAAATTTGAGTCAGATCTGGATCAGATCTCGACTAGATCATTGATTAGAATTAAAGCTTTGATCTTATTCAATTCTGACACATTTGTAATATTATTCTTTTCTTTGAAAATTCTTGTTTGCATGAATAAAACAAATGAAACGCAAAAATTTTCACTGTTTTTCAATTTAGTATGACTTGTCTGAATAAAGCTTATGAAATTCAACTAGAACTTCTTTCGAGCTCTTGAATTCTTCTTTATCAACATAGTATCATTCGTCATCTTGATTTAATTCTGTTTATTTGATCTTGTATTGTATTCAATCTCGATAACATCTAGAGTTCAAAATGTCATTTATCTCTCAATAATCATTGTTTTTAATTGTCAATAATTTAGAAGATTTTGAATGCTGTTCTAGTAATGAGTTTTGAGAATAAAAACGTAATAGCTTTAGGCTGAACATCGAATGCAGCTGCTTCATGCTTATTGATAAATGAAGATGATAGAAGATTTCAACTTTGACAGTGATTTGATAAAGTTTTAGCTGTTTATTTTTCAAATCTTTGCACGATCTTGTTGTTTTGATGTTTCTGAAGAATAATCAAACTCAGTCGTTTACTTCATAAATGACGTCTTGTTTATGTTTATTGATCTGAGCTTCGATGATCTGCTTCGTCTTTTTCAATTGCTGATGATCAAAGATAAGAAGTTCTTTCATTTGAATGATAATATCATCTGCTTTTCTAGCTTCAAGACGTTCATAAGTTGTTTCATAATCAGTCGTATCTGAATCAAAACTCATTCATGAGTGAAAACTCTTATTGAAGTAGAACAAAGTCATTGAGATGATCAAGAAGATATTGAAATTCTTGTTGAATTTCATCATGAAAAGTCATTTCACTCAGTCGTTCTGCATGTAGTTACAGTAGATTCTTAATTCGCGTTCAACATCTTGATTAACTCATTTTGATTGATCATTGATTTCAGAATGATAAACTGTTGATAAACTAGCTGTGATTCTTAGTCACTTATAAAGACTTTGTCACATTGTTGATATGAATTGAAAGTCTCTGTTTGAAACAATAGAATTAGATAGATCATGAAGTCGATAAACGTTTCATAGCATGATTCAAACCGTTTCTTCGACTGAGATGTCATCGTTTTCTCAATGACAGAGAACATAGTGATGTTTCTTAATGAAACAACATATAATTGTACAAATGACGTTGTATTCTTCTGATAGAGATAGTTCAGTGATGAAGTTCATAGTTATATCTTTTCAGCGTTTCTGTGAAATTGAGAGAAAATGATGAAGTTCATTGATACTATTTCTAGATGTCTTACTTTGTTAATAGACATGACAGTTTCAAATGTAACATCTAATCATTGCTTGATGATCTGATCAATAGTAGAAACGTTGAACTAGATCAATAGTTCTTTGATTGTCAGAGTGAGAGATGAAAGACTGATCATGAATTTTCTTTAGCAATTCTGTATGCATATTTTCAGAAACTCACAGTAGGTTTTTTCTGAACAGAACGTCGTTAATGATCTTGCAATGCTTCAATTCAGTGCTATGTAGCTTGAGCTTGTTTTTGCTTATAGCTTGTTTATACTCATTGCAAAGTTCATTCATTTTGTTGACATCTTTTACTCGCTGATAAAGATCAACTTCAGATTCAATAGCTAGAATATCTACTTCATCAAGTGTCAGAATGATCTGATAATGATCTTCAGTACATTGAGTTGATTCAAAGACGTCGATCAGAGACATTCTGATTAAAGCATTGACTTTAATGTTCATTTTGTCTGATCAAAAAATGATCTGAAAGTTAAACTTGAATAGAATGTCTAGATAATTGACTTGACGTCGAGTTAACTGTTTGTTTTTCATAAAAATCTTTAAAGTCTGATAATCAATAAACATCTGAATGAGCAGCTCTGTGCATTCTAGCTTGAGTCTTCAGTGTTCAAAACAACGAATAATAGCTAGCAATTTCTTATCATAGATGTGATAATTGCATTTGACAGAAATCATGCTCTTGCTGTAGAAGATCATCAAGTGAAAAACTTTCTCATCATCATACTATGATAGAATTTCATCTTTGACGTAGTCAGATGCATTGATTTCTAGAATAGTCTGTTGTTTTGAATTGAAATGTCATAGAATTGAGATCGAGCTGACTTGTTTCTTTAGATCATCAAAAGCTTGAACACAAACTTTGTTTCAAACAAAAGATGTGTTTTTTTTAGTCAGCTGAGTGAATGATTTGACTAGCTTCGAGAAGTCTTTAATGAAACGATGATAGAAGTTAACAAATCTCATGAAGTTCTGAACTTCTTTTAGATTGATCAATGTAGTTCAGTTGACTATGATTTTCACTTTGATAGAGTTTATGCGAAGATCTTGTTCTGACACTATGACTTTTAAGAAGACAGTTTCTTCTACGTTGAATTTGCACTTTCAAATATTCATCTGTAGATCAGCTTTTTGTAAGCGATTCAATATCATTTTGACATGTTGTTTATGTTCTCGTTGAGTTTTGCTGTAGATCAGAATGTCGTCTAGATAGACTTGATAAAAGTTATTTAGAAAGTCTCATAGAACATCATTCATATACTGCTGAAACGAGGCAGAATCATTGATAAGTTCAAAGAGTAACATCTTTGATTTGTATGCTTCTAAAGCGATAATAAAGATAGTATAGTTCTCACTATCAGAGTGCATTCATAGTTTGTTGAACGTCGAAATAATATTCAGTCGAGTCAGATGTTTGCAACCAACTATTTTATCAATTATCTCATTTATGAGTGATAAAGAATAGCGATTTCTTCTGATAATAGCATTGAGCTTTCAATAGTCAATGTAGAATCATAGATCTTTATTTGCTTTTAGAGTGAACAGAACGAGTGAGAAATACGAGACTTTGCTAGAAGTTATAAATTCTTTGAAAAGATTCTCATTCAGATATTTCTTTACTTTCTAAAGCTTGTAAAGAAACATTCGATATACTCAACAGCAAGATGACGTTGCGTCACTAGTAAGCTTTATCTTATGATCATATGAATGATGAGACGATAGCTTGTCTGCTTGAGTTCAATCAAAGATGTCTAGAAAATTCTGATATTTTGATGATAGTTTGACTTTAATATCTTTCAGATTCTGAGTTGTTTCATTGACTGAGAAGATGTTTACAACATTTAGTTCACATTGAGTATTGTAGACGATTTCTCTATTGATGTCTTCAATGAACATAGCAAAAACCTCTGTCTGATTCTTCTTTTTTCGTTTTACTAGTGCTTGAAAAGAAGCAATGTCTATGTTTTGAATCAAGAATGACTCTTTTTGAATGAATGAAACTGAGTGTTTGAGCATCTTAAAGATCTTGCTGTGAGCTGCTGAAGAGATCAAAGTTGATCGCGATCAACTTGAGTGCTTCGTATTTGATGTGATCGAAAAAACCGAAATAGAAATATCTAATTGATCAGAAAATACGATAGTATCATGTCTCATGTTCAATAATATTTCATTTTTGTTCATTCAGAGTTTGCTCAATATAGCTTCATGATGCTCGATATCAGTTATCAGCATTAACATAGTCAATTCTTTATGACTTTTGATCGTGAGATTGAGTAGAATCTTATGAGTAATGATCTTTCTAGCTAGCTTCTCGTCATATTCTCGTATTAGCTTCTCTTTTGCTAGTGATATAAATTATATTTCAAGTTTCTGACATACTCTATTGACTAGCTTGTCATGTATCAGCATGTAGATAACAAAATCACTGTTTATCAAAGAGTGAAGGCTGAAAGAATTGCTCTGAGAGATAAGAGAAGCATTGATCAGAAATGACTTTTCGAAATAATTTTCTTTTGATAAAACTTTGATTTGACTGCACAAAGATATGATCTCTATCTTTTTAATGACTTTGAAAGAGATAGTTAGTTTTTTAAATCAGAATCTGACTCAGAGTTTAATGTAAATCGATCAAACTCATCATCTTCTAATGCATTGATTCTCAAAGTTTGATCAGAGCACTCTTTAGAGAAATGACCTGACTTATGACAAATGAAACAGCTTTCAGTTTGTAAATCTGTCTCTTTGACGCTAGTTAAAGTCGCGTTGCGCGATTTTGATGAATCGACTGATACAATAACTTTAATCTTTCTATAGAGATTCAATGAATCTAATTTCTCAGCAAAGATGACTTGCTTTCTGATCTTGATCAGAGATTTCTTTTCTTTGATGTCATTTATGACTCAATGCTCATTGTTCAAATGAATCAGATAGCTACGAATTTCGTTCAGAGATTCTGACTGAATCAATTGATTACATCAAGCTGCATGAAGATGATATGCTATCTTGTCTCGTAAATCAATGATCAATTGCTTTTCATGATACTCTAGATAAAAGAACAGACGTTGAAACATTGAATAGAAATCGCTGAATTTGCTCTTTTCTTGAGAGAGATTAGCATACTTTCTTCAAAAGTTTGTCTTTTTGTCAGAATCATCATATAGTTGAGCAAGTTCATCTAGTAGATCATTGATCATTTTATAGAGATTCAATGAATCTTGTTAACATCAAGCTAAAGTAGCTTTGACTGTGTCTTCATTGATTCTAAAGTGAATATAAATCAGTATCGCTCTATTAGTATTAAAATGATTGACGTTGATCTCTAGCTTGTCATGAATCTTTTCTTGTCAATCGTCTCAGATGAGCTCAGTTTCATTCGTAAACAAAGATGAATTTGAAAGCTTCTGAGATTGCTTGCTGAATGTAAAAAGAGTAGAAGTTGATGAAGTGACATCTTTAGTCACTTGCAGTTGATGTTGTGCTTTAGTCAATTTGTTCTGAAGCGTTTGATTCAATTGATTCAATCGATTTTTTGCTCGATCAATTTCTTCAAAGTAAATCTTTCATATTTGTTCACTTGATATTTTGTCAAATAGCTCACAAGCTTTCACATTTAAATCTCGTTGAGTTCAAAGACTGTTTAAATCTTCTAGAAAAACTTTTGAGTCTTGTTTGACTCAGTGTTGTAGCTGCTCTACATTTTTTATATCTCAGAAGATAGAAGCTTTCAGAGATTCATCGAAAGTCTGAAGATGAGGCAAAGATTGATGATGTTTTCATACAAAGTTGATTCTAAGATATTTCAATAAGTGAGATGATAGCTCAAAATAGATGACTGAATTCAAAGTGACAGAAGAATAAAGACTTTGATAATTCTCGAAGAGATTTTTCACAAATGATCGATGATTGAGCGAAGAGCGATGCTCAACAGTATGTAATGAGATCACTGTTTTAGTGTTTAGTCTTCAAAGAAGAATGTTGCTGATTTGAGAGAGTTTTTTGATGATTCTCAAGCAATCAAGGTCTTAATTTCTTGATTCTATTAATCGATTTGAACGAGTGTGTACTGAATGAGCTGTAGATTTTCTTAGCAATGCAAGATCTTAATTTCTTGATTCTATTGATTTCTTGATGTTGTTCTGTCTTTCAATGTCATCAATCATCAAATACATAAATTTCTTTATATTCATTTTGTTGTCAGTCAAGTAAACTTGAATGAGTAATGAGATCAGTATTATGTGATTAATGAATTCTTAAAGTAATGTTGAGATCATGTCTAGAAACTAATCAGAGTGCGTGCGTGACTAGAATGTTTGATTCAATAGAGATAATTATAATTAAGACTTTAAGAATACAGAAGAAAGAAGATACAAAAGACAAGAAGAACACACTTTATATAGTAGTTACTCAGATCAACATTGGTCTCAAAGAAAATGTGTTGAAACACAAGAAAGATGTTGATTCAAAAGATGTTTGCAACACAAAGAAATGTGTTTGTCATAGAAATCTGTTGATCATTCATAACACAAAGAAGTGTGTTTGTCTAGAAGACAATAGAAGCTGATTAGAAGATGCTAGAAAAGAGAAAAGATGCTGAGTCATATCTTGATCAAATCTGAGTCAGATCTAGATCAGATCTCGACTAGATCATTGACTAGTTTTAATCAATACGCAGTGAACTCACTAGCATTCATTGTGAATTGATTAAAGTTAAAGCTTTGACCTTATTCAATTCTGACACATTCGTAACATTCATCTCTTTAAAATATATAGACTGATCGTCAAGTCGAGTTTCGAGTTGACATTTTGAATTCGACTCGATTCGAAGTCGAGTTGCTCACATTTTCAACTCGACGCGACTTGACCCGACTGGGAATTGGGTCAACCCGACCCGACCCGTCAAGGACTCGAGCTTGGCGTCAAGAGGGCTAAATATAGAAAATTTTCCGGTTTTTGGCTTTTGCATTACCTTTTGATAGGGAGCCATGAAGGGGAACATGAAGGCCGTTTGGTAGAGAGTCATAAAGAGGAACATGAAGGTCGTTTGGTAGAAAGTCATAAAGGGGAACATGAAGAGGAACATGAAGGGAAACATGAAGGGGAACATGAAGGGAAACATGAAGGGGAACATGAAGGGGAACATGAAGGCCGTTTGATAGAAAATCATGACGGGGAACATAAAGAAGAATATGGAGGGAAACATGAAGGGGAACATGAAGGGGAACATAAAGGGGAACATAAAGGGGAACATGAAGGGGAACATGACGGGGAAACATGAAGGCCGTTTGACTTTGGTAGGGAGTCATGACGGGAAAACATGGTAGGAAGCCATGAAGGGAAACCATGTAGGCTGTTCAACCAAGCTATTTACACCTACCTAATATCTTGTCGGGTCGGGTCGAGTTTTCGAGTCGAGTTGTCGAGTCAAGCTTCTCAACCCGACTCGAGTGCTCGGGTTCAACTTCTCAATCCGACCCGACACTTTTTCAAAAAAATTTCAACCCGACTCGATGCGATCAGTCTAAAAATATACATTAATTCAAGTCAAAATAACTCAGAAAATGACTTAATTAATTTTAATTTCAAAGATGATTTGCAAATTACATTTTAAGTCTTATATAAAGAATATAAAAATAACTTTGTTAAAAGTTTTAAGTAAATATAATCATTAAAACATTAAATGACATGATTTAAGTAATTTCATTAAGCATTTATTGCAAAATAATTCAGAAAATGACTTGATTAATTTTAATTTCATGAAGATTAACAATTTTATCTACATATAAAATATATATGTATGATTTGATTTAATTTGATTTGAATTCATACATTCTTATGACATCAATTTAGATTCAACTCATGAGAGAAACTATGCTATGTATATCGAATGAACAAAACTCTCTGAGAGAGAAAATCGTTCGTTGACTACATGATAACTTTGCATCATCGAAACAATGAATTTGAAACAATGTTATCAATAATGAATCTATAGCTTTTATTCAGCGCATGACGCTTGAGTAAACTCTTGATAAGTATCTATACTGTTTGATTATGATGCATCGTCTTTGCTCTGCTCTTCATTGATGATATTCTATACAACGATGTTTCGATTTTCGATTTTCGATCATGAACATTGAAGATGATTTCTTTGCACTTGTGATGCTCATAATTGTAATGTCGAAAACTGTGTTCTCTTGCTCAATGATTGTCATTCATTGAGTCAAGAAATATGTGATGAAAGAGAAATGTACATGATGAAAAGATAGAATGTGATTGTATTAAATAACTCTTTTCTTCTCTTGATTTGACTTGTGTCACGTAGACGTTGAATAAATTGTTAGTATAAACGTGCGATTGCAATCATTTGATGCATGACTCTGATCAATAGTAAAGAATGCGTTCTGATTGTTCTTATGAGCTCTCAATTTTTCACGTAGATAGATGTATGACTTGACGTCAAGTAAAGAAGATGAGTTTAAGTCTTTTCAATATATCAGCGTGATTGACGAGTCATCACTTCTTTGAGCATTGTAGTCACAACTTTCAGACTCATCATTTGAGACAACTATTTTATCTGATATCTTTTTATCAATTACTTGATGACACTGTCGATGTGATAAAGACGTTTTGATATCGATGCAGTCAATGAGTCGCAAATTCTTCAATCACTTGTAATCACAACTTGCAGATTCTTCATCTGAATTGTCTATTTCACTAGTAGTATCTTTTCATCTCTTACTGACATCGACATGTCATTAGTCTTCTTCGTAAATTGATTGTGACTGTTAGAAGAGATGTTGTTGCGTAGATGAAAACTCTGCATGATGACTTTTCTGATCACGCAACGTTTTAACATCATTCAAACTGCGTTGAATTGAGATGAATTGAGATCTTTTGACTTTTCTAACTTCTATTTAAACAAAATAAAATCAAAAGATTCGTAGTCAACATCACATACAAATGAATCTTGTTATCAGTCATATATATTTATGATTAAAAATGATAAATTAATAATTAAGAAAATGAGATGAATGATTTTTATTAATGTAACATTTCTTGATCTTCTTATTTAAACATCAATTATACATATATATTTGAACACAGTAGTTTTGCTCAATATTCATGTTGAATGAAATTAAATTGTTGTACTTACTTTGAAAGTTTATCATACGCTGCTGATTTATAACATCTGATGTAGTAATGATTTTACATTCACTCTTCAACTTCTGTATTAAATATCAAAGCTGTGATGCTTTTGTTTAAATTCTTAAGTTTCTTTAATCTTTAATCTGTAGAAATAGTTTTTCAATGATGATTCATTCTTTCATGCATTGACAAATTTCATCAAGTGTTTAATCACATAATTAAATGATAAATTAAATGATTTATCATTTTGATTAATCTTTCTTTTTATAAAATTACTTTAACGTGATTAACTGTAGATGCATGTTTAATAACTTAAATGACATCAATTATTAAAATGACATGAATCATCAAAATGACATAAATTATTAAAATAATATTGCTGACACTGATTATTCTGATTCTATATGCTTAATTTTATATGTTCAAGCGCATGCAAAAGCAAGATATTAAATCAATAAATTTATTATTTAACTAGTTATTTAATCATCTATTTGAATAAATTGTTAACTATGTAGAGTATTCAATAGAGAATCATAAAGAAAGTCATGAAGAGTGCTTGATAGAGAAACATGAAGAGTGCTTGATAGAGAAACATGAAGAATGCTTGATAGAGAAACATGAAGAGTGCTTGATAAAGAAACATGAAGAGTGCTTGATAGAAAAACATGAAGAATGCTCAATAGAAAAACATGAAGAGTGCTTGGTAGAAAATCATGAAAGAAGTCATGTAGAAAGCACTGTTCAACTCATATTATGCGCTCAATTGATGAGTAATTTGAAGCATGTAGAAAGTTTGATAAAGCGTTTGATAGAAAGCTCGATTGAAAGCTCGATTGAAAGTTCACTAGAAAGCTCACTAGAAAGATCAGTAGTAGAAAGCTCAGTAGAAAGCTTAGTAGAAAGCTCAGTAGAAAGCTCAGTAGAAAGCTCAGTAGAAAGCTCAGTAGAAAGCTCAGTAGAAAGCTCAGTAGAAAGCTCAGTAGAAAGCTTAATTGAAAGATCAGTAGAAAGTTTGATCAGAAGATCAGTAGAAAGATCAGTAGAAAACTCAGCAGAAAGATCAATAGAAAGTTTGATATTGAGTCATGAAAAGTGCATTCTATTGAGTCAGTTAGCATTATTTCATACGAAATAGAAAGTAGAAACTGTTCTATGAAGAAAGAAAGAAGTGAAAAGAAGTAAATACTCTGAATTTTCTGAATTTTCTAGCGTCAATCTTCAACTGAGAGCGAAGATTACTAATCACAGAGGTAACAGTACTGTTTTCAAGTCATGTAGAAAACATTGTTTAAAGCACTGTTTAACGTGTTTTATGCATTCAATCGACGCGTTTGATAGAAAGTTTGATAGAGCGTTTGATAAAGAATTTGACAGAGCGTTTGATAGAGAGATTGATAAAGCGAGTAGATAAAGCAAGTAGGTGAGCGAGTAAATGAGCGAGTAAATGAGCGAGTAAAATGATGAGTATGTAGAATAATGAGTAGAATGATGAGCATGTAAAGTGATGAGTAGAGTGATGAGTATGTAGAATGACGAGTAGAATGATGAGCATGTAGAGTGATGAGTAGAGTGATGAGTATGTAGAGTGACGAGTAGAATGATGAGTATGTAAAGTGACGAGTAGAATGATGAGCATGTAGAATGATGAGTAGAATGATGAGCATGTAGAATGCGAAGAACGAAGATGTTGTCAAACTGTTCAATGATGCTGTTAATCATTTAATTATTTATGCGCAAAGATAAATGATTCAATTTATCAACTATTAGATTTAAGTACAAGATTAATGACATAATTTAGTGATGTTTGATTGAATCTCTGATTTGATTATCTGTCAACAATGTCAATGATGTTAACGTGATGATTAGCTGCATGTGATTGATTAATTAGCACTTGAGAATTTGTCGATGTAGAATGATGAGCATGTAAAGTAATAAGTAGTTAAAATGATGAGCGTGTAAAATGATGAGTAGAATGATGAGCATGTAGAATGCAAAGAACAAAGATTTTGTCAATCTGACTGTTAATCATTTAATTATTTATGTGCAATGATAAATAATGCAATTCATCAATTATTAGATTTAACTGTAAGATTAATGACGGAATTAAGTAATATTTGATTGAATCTTTGATTTAATCAGCTGTCAACAATGTTAATTATGTCAACATAATGATTAGTTGCAAGTGATTGACTAATTAATACTTGAAAATTTGTTGATGTGTCTTAATTTTATATCAGTAACAGTTCAAATTTTTCTTTTATTGACTTTCTCATTCTCATCACTAATCTTGACTTCTTGCAGTCTTCACGAAGCTTGAGTTATTTGCTATAAATGCATTGCAATAACTTATTAAATTTCATGCATTAAATTTTTTTGCAATATCTTAAATTAATTCTACATTATTTGATTTGATATTAATTATCACATTGTCAATGATCTTGTTCTTAATCATAATGTGCAAGATCTTGAGTAATCACATATCTGTTATTTGCAACAGATTCAATAACTTATTTAACTTTTTCATAATTTCATCATTATTTTTAAAATCATGAATCTGAGATCAGTTAACTATATTGATGTACATAAAATTAATCATTTGCAAAAGTATCATAAATGTCATCTTTTTGACTTTTTATTTTTATTTTTATTTTTTCTTCATTAAGTGCATGCAGTCTATGACTATGACACTGTCTAGACGCTGTATGTATGCTAAGTTACATGTAACCTGATCAAAGTCACTGCTTTATATCTTTTCATTGATCAATCACATCGATAGTTTGCACATACAAGCGCTTTTGCTCAAACTCTCACAATCATACTTTCGTTTTTCTTTGTTTCTTCACACTCTTCGCGTTCTACTCTTTCGTTTCTGAAAATCATTTTCTTATTGCAATTCAAGTATTTTTCAAATACTTTAGTGTTGCAATTCTTTCGATTTTGATGATGAACAGCGTCAATATTATGTCTGTGTTTTTGAGCTGAGTCTTTTTCTTAAGCTTTATCTGCTCTGATCTATAATGCTTGCAATTTAGTAGTAAATGCTTTGATGTTTGACTTGCATTGCATATTTCATAGCATTTGTTTGAATTATTCTCTGATAATCGATGCAAATAGCTCTTGAAATAGTTGTGTCTCATTTTCAACTGAATAAATGTTGAAAACGTTAGTCTATCAATTTTCTTAAGCTCTTTTAGTGATTTTTGACTTAGATTCACGTTCAATATGTGCTTTCAATACTGATTTCCCTTTTTGATACTGATGTTTCAGACATTTAATCATTGTAATTTCGTCTCTTTGCAAATTTGCTTTTTGACGAAGTTTATGATGATTATTTTCATGTTGTTGATAATTGATACTTCTTGAGCAGCAATTTTGATCAATTGATTCACTTTTTCGTTCTCAATGATGTCTTTGCGACTCGATACTCACTGTATGTGAATTTGACACTGATTTTGACGCAAATTAATCAAGTTTTGTCGTATGTCATCGAATAATCTTGAATTAACGTTACTATTTGCATTTAGTCTTTGCAAAGTCATTTGACTGTTCATGTACACTCAAATTTCGCTGTTTTTGAGTGCTTTTTCGCTGCATATTACGATTGCATCGCTAATAACTTGCAGTTTCGCTTTCGTTGTGATTATTTTGTCAGAAACACTTGTCGCTTTGCTGAATCTGACGAATTCATGCGTGAATATCACTGTTGTTTCGATTTCTGTTTCAATCTCTGCTATTTTTTTCCGAATTTGCGATGCGTTAATATACATCACTATGTTTTTCGCCTTTTTGATAATTCTTTCTAATTCTCTATAGTGTGTATTGATTGTATTGCAAGTTTCGTCTTTTGCAAATTCGATTTGAAGTTCTGCTAAATGCTTGATTTCTTGCTCTCACGATTTCTTGAAGTGAGAAATTTCGATTTCTTTTATTGAATTCAGTATTTTTTGCACTTTGTTCAATATTCAATATATCTGCATGAGTCTGTCTTTGCACTTCTTAGCTTTTCAAGATACATTCGTCTTCGTCTCGATCAGCGATGAAATTCATCTGTACGTGATGCTGACTACGAATCTACTGTCTAGCTACAGTAGAGTCTAGAGATTATCAAAAGTTTGAATGACATCGAGACGCTGCGTGATGATGAAGCGCTGTGCGTTGATCGCGTGCAGAGTTTTCGCGATCGCGCAGACTTCAATAATCTCAATGCGCATGCTACAAGCAATCTGCACGCAGATGAGAAAGTCAAATAGAACGCAGAACTACGAGGGAAATCGCTTATGAAAATCATTCGATTCAGTATCTCGTCGTCGCGATAATGAGAACTGAGACAGAACATTCTTGCGTTTGATCTGTTGAGAATGATTAGCAGAAAGAACTCGAATCACGAACATTCTTTAGATCTACGTGCTAACTACGTATAAATCTTGTTAAGACTGCATGTCTGTTACTACGACATGAGCAACTCACGAGTCTCATTAAGTTTGACACGAGCAAACTCGAGAGTCTCGTTAATATCATTTAACAGACGTTCAGACACAGACATTCTATACATAGACGATACGCTGATGAGAAGACTTCGTTAAGAGAAGAGAAACACAAGCGAGTTAGTAGAGAATGATCGAACTACGCTGTCTGATTAGAAGTGTAGCATATGAACACTTCTGCAAGACATGATCAATCTGCATGAGAGAGATCTCTACAGATAACGCGAAACAGATGAGTTGCACGCTTTACAAGCGAAGCGAGCGTCTGCGAGACGTGATATACAATGACGACGACTGTCGATCTTGAGAATCTCATCTCTTCACTGAGCTCTGACTCTTGAATGTCTTGATGATAGAGTCAATTTCTAGTCGAAGACATTGTCTGTATAGCTCGAGAGAACAGTAGCACATGTCGATGTGATTAGAGAAGAAATTGACTGCGATATGCATGTGTATCGCTGACGAAACGTCTGCGACTCATGCTTAAAGAGTAAACTGTCGAAATCTGAGCAGTGAGAGATTTTGCTCGCCTTGAACTGTGAATCTGCTGCGAGAAACTACTTCTCGCTAAGAGGAAAATCAGCATAGAGATCGTGCCTTATGTATGTTGCATGCAACGTATGCAACATATTTTCGATAAATGAGACATATCAGACAGCTCAGTCTATTAGCTCACAAAAAGATCATTTAGTCACGAAATTGTAATGAGTATTGCATTCGAAATGTCACAAAACAACGCAAATGACGAAAGCTTTGCAAACACATCGAATATTCGAATTCTACAACACAATTGCGCAAGATCAACGCAAATTATGCATGCATGCATGAAATTTGCGAAAAACAAGACAGATATTGTTATACTACAAGAATCATGAATGAAAGACGAGAATATAACAATTTCGCATTCGTCGTTTATCTGCATCAAAT
>JAABVA010000122.1_pt1 | contig 97395 bp, 83 predicted proteins | sample 5560331 | NCBI WGS metagenome assembly JAABVA01 (sample SAMN12812661, study PRJNA571458) | rock metagenome | isolation source: Antarctica rocks | place: Antarctica: Victoria Land, Mt New Zealand sud | collected 2016-01-07
TGATACTGAACCCGGCCGGCACAACGGGGCCGGCCGCCCAGGCCGTCGTCCCGCCGGCGACGGACAGCACCCCACCGGCCAGGCTCAACCCGGCCACCGCACCCAACCGCACGAACGCACTGTTGTTGCGCACGATGTCCTCCGACCCGAAAGGTGCTCCTGGGTGAGCACGCGTGGTCAACGTGCCGATCGATCGTGACCAGCAGGTGGCTCGGCCACTTCGGGAAGGTGGCCGACACGTGAACATGCTGAAGGACGTTGCACGGGTTTGCCGGTGGCGCGGCAGGACGCACTCCACGCAGATGGGTGTAGCCAACCGGACCCGCGCGCCGTCGCGGCACTCAGCCCAGCAGGTCGCGGTCGGCGGGGACGGCCGCGGTGATCCGCTCGGCGGCCCACCGGTCGGCGCGGTCGGCGGGGCTCAGCGCCCCGGCGTCCGGGCTGAGCACCAGCGACCCGTCGACGGCGGCGACCGCGAGCAGCTCGACGTAGGGCGAGCCCGGCATCGTCCCGGTCGACAACACCCGGTCCCCGGACCGCAGGCCGGCGACGTCGACGAGGGCGGCGGCGGCGGCGATCAGCGCCTCGTCGGACGGCCGCGGCGCGCGGGCGGGCGGCGCGAACCGGTCGCCGTGGGCGGCGACCTCGGCCGCGTAGTCCAGGACACCGCCGGGCAGCGGAACCGGCGACGGCGCGTTCATCGGCAGCAGCGGCGCCACCAGCACATCGGCCGCACCGGTGGCCAGCGCCGCAGCGACCCCGGCCGGCAGGGCCACCGCGACCGCGGGCGGGTCGGCCGCCGCGTTCGGGGCTGTGGTCGTCGCCTCGTCACCGGGTGGGTTCGCCACGAACTCGGCGCCGACCCGGTTCGCCGCATCGGCCCACACCCCGGTCTGCCAGTGCGGTGGCAGCGCGGCCCAGACGACCGGGGCCGGGTCCGCGTCGACGGCCAGGCCGAGGTCGTCGACCAGCAGGTTCGCCGTCTTCGCCACCCAGGTCGCCCACGTGGCGCCGGTCAGGTCGATCCGGTCAGCCAGGTTCGGGTCCGGGTCGCCGGCAGCCGTCAGCGGGTCGGCGTAGTACGTCAGCAGCGGCCGCGCCGGGTCCGTCCGGATGCGTGCGTCCACCAGCTGCCAGGGCAGTTCCGTGCCGGGAGTCGTCACGCGGCGACCATAGGCAACGGCCGCCCCGCTAGGTCGCCGGCGGTCGTCGCCTCGGTGTCATGGGCGTTCCACGGTCGATCCCCAGTCGATCGCCGGCGACACCGATCACCAGCAGGCCGAGCAGCACGCCGGCCCGGAGCAGGGCCCGGTCGTGCGGCTGGCTGACGAGTGCATAGGACGGCAGCCAGAAGAACAGGCAGGTGCCGATCGTCAACCACGGCATGGCCCCGGCCAACAGCACCAGGTCGTAGACCGCAGTCCCCGTGACCAGCCCGGCGTCGTAGTAGTTCTTCGTGGCCGGATCGAGCAGCAGCCGGACGACGATCGCGAGCAGCAGGCCGGCCCCCCATCGGCCCCGGACGGCTGCGACGGCCACCACCAGCACGGCGGCGACCAGCTGCGTCGGGCGGTCCCACGTCGGCGTACCGGCCGTGTGCACCCCGAGGACGCGGATGACCGACGCGGCGTCGTTGGTGATCCGGAACCGGCCTGCACCGAGGGTTGCGGGGTCACCGACCACGAATGGCAGCCACGCGAGAGCGACCCCCCCGGCCCACGCGACGGCGGCCCGGCGGCGCTGCCCGGTGAGCAGCACCAGCGCAGCGAAGCCCGCGGCCCAGGGCTTGCAGTCCGTTGCGGCCGCCAGCAGTAGTCCGGTGAGCACTGGGCGATCCGCTCGGATGGCCCGCAGCGCCGCCACACCCAGCAGCAGGGCGAGCACGTCGTCGGGGTGGGCCCAGTGCACGGCGACCTCGCTCCAGACCGGGACCACCAGCAGCCCGACCACCAGCCACTCCCGGTCGGACCCGACCGAGCGGGTGGGCTGCAGTCGGCGGAGTTGGGCCATCAGGTACAGGCCGGCGGCCGACATGCACGCCATCGCGGCCAGCTCGCCGACGCGTCCGGACAGGACCAGGACGAACGGTGCGGCTGCGACGAAGGACAGCGGCCCGATCTGCAGTTCGGGGTGCCGGGCGTAGAGGTGCAGCGCCTCGGGGCTGAACAGCAGGCGGGTGCCGGTGACGAAGTAGTGCCAGCCGTACCCGGAGCCGACGTGGGCCAGGCCCCAGACGACGGTCCACACCGTGAGCACCCACCATCCGCGCGCCACCAGCCAGTCCAGGCCGCGCCACAGGACATCACCGCGGCGCCGGAGGGGCTCGGCAGCGTCCAGCTGCGTCACTGGCGAGCAGGACACTGCTTCCCCCGATTCCGGCGACGGACGGCCGCCGACTCGCGGTTCGGCCACCGGAGCCGACCCGCCCCGAACGGTAGGAGAGATGAAGGCACAGGGCCCTCCCACGCCGGCAAAGGCTCGGCAACAGTGGGCAAGCGGGTCCGGTCGACGAGACCGCGTCGACGCGATGCAGGGTCGCCCTGCTTGCGAGGTCGGTAGCGTGCGCCGCGGCCGGTGGGTCGTCCGCACCGGAGCCGGCGAGCGCCGGGGCGGGCCGAGGAGAGGTGCGGACGTGACCGAGGCGGTCATCCTGGTCGGCGGCAAGGGGACCCGACTGCGGCCGCTGACCGTCAACACGCCCAAGCCGCTGCTGCAGGTCGGCGGCGTCCCGTTCCTCGCCCACCAGCTGGCGCAGCTGCGCGAGGCCGGCATCGTCCACGTCGTGCTGGCCACCTCCTACCGCGCCGAGGTCTTCGAGCAGACGTTCGGGGACGGGTCCGCGCACGGCGTGCAGCTGGACTACGTGGTCGAGACCGAGCCGCTGGACACCGGCGGGGCGATCCGCAACATCGCCGGCGCGCTCACCGGCGGACCCGGCGACGCGGTGGTGGTCCTCAACGGCGACATCCTGTCCGGCCACGACCTGACGGCCCAGCTGGCGGTGCACGCCGAGTCCGACGCGGACGTGACGCTGCACCTGATCGAGGTGGAGGACGCCCGGGCGTTCGGCTGCGTGCCGGTCGACGAGCGCGGGTTCGTCACCGCGTTCCTGGAGAAGATGGCCGAGCCGGTGACCAACGTCGTCAACGCCGGCTGCTACGTCTTCCGCCGCTCGGTGGTCGACGCGATCCCGGCCGGCCGGCGGGTGTCGGTGGAGCGGGAGACGTTCCCCGGCCTGCTGGCCGCCGGCGCCGTGGTCCGCGGCTACGTGGAGTCGGCCTACTGGCGTGACCTCGGCAACCCGACCGCCTACGTGGAGGGCTCGGCGGATCTGGTCCTCGGGCGGCTGCCCAGCGCCGCGCTGCCCGGCCCGGTGGGCGAGGCGCTCGTACTGTCCGGTGCGCGGGTCGCGCAGTCGGCGATCGTGCACGGTGGCTCGGTCGTCGCGGCCGATGCGGTCGTCGGCCCAGGCGCGACCGTGGACGCCTCGGTCCTGCTCGACGGCGCGGTGGTCGGTGAGGGGGCGGTGATCCGCCGCTCCACGGTCGGTGCCGGCGCACGGGTCGGCGCACGGACGACGGTGACCGACGCGGTGGTGGGCGACGGGGCGGACACGGGCGTCGACAACGAGCTCGCCGCCGGACTGCGCCTGTGGACCGGGGCGGTGCTGGCCGATCACGCCGTCCGGTTCGCCGGCGAGGGCTGAGGACCCGACGGGGCGAGCCGGTACCACGCCGCGGCCGTTCCGGCCCGGGCCGAAGCCGTCCAGGACCATTGCGGCGAGCCGGGTCCCAGACGTGGTGGTGGGCATCCACTCGGCCCCGCGACAGGCCCGTGGGAGCATCGCTCACCGGCGCAGTCGCAGCCCGGACATCCCGCCGTCCACCTCGACCACCGTGCCGGTCGTCGCCGACGCGGCCGGCCCCGCCAGGTAGGCCACGGCGGCGCCGACCTCGTCGGCCGTGACCAGACGGCCCATCGGCTGCCGGGCGGCGAGGGCGGCCCGCTCGGCCGCCGGGTCGGCCGCGGCCGCGAGCAGCCGGCCGACCCAGGGTGTGTCCGCGGTCCCGGGAGCCACCGCGTTCACCCGGATGCCGTCGGCCAGGTGGTCCGCCGCCATCGCCCGGGTGAGCGAGAGCACCGCTCCCTTGGTCGCCGAGTACAGCGCGCGGTCCGGCAGACCGGCCGTCGCGGCGATCGAGCAGGTGTTGACGATCGCGGCGACCGGGGACTTCCGCAGGTGCGGCAGCGCCGCCCGGGACACCCGGACCATCCCGACCACGTTGACGTCGAAGACCCGGTGCCACTCGCGGTCGTCGTTGTCCGCGACAGTTCCCGCCGCGCCGATCCCCGCGTTGTTGACCACTACGTCGAGCCGGCCGAACCGGTCGACAACGGACGAGACCGCCGCTCGAACCGACGGGTCGTCGGCGACATCACAGCGGACCGCGAGCAGTGCCGGGTCGACGCCGTCCGTGCTCAGATCGAGCACCGCAACGGTCATCCCGTCGGCGAGCAGTGCCCGCGCGGTGGCCAGACCGATCCCCGAGGCGCCACCGGTGACGATCGCTACGGGTTCGTCCGTGGTCATGCCGTCCTCCGGTCGGTCGTCTCGGTCCGGGCCGTCCCGCCGGCGTCTTCGGCTTCGTCGGGGCCGACCATCTCGTCCAGCCCGGTCCGGGCATGATCCGCCGGCCCCGACGCGGCGAGCATGGATACCAGCCACTGCTCGACGCCGGCGATCTGCACGGTCGCCGCCGCGCGGGCGAGCTCGGCGTCGCCGGACCCCAATGCGTTCACGATCCCAGCATGCTCGACGTCGGCGCCGTCCATCCCCGAGGCGACCATCGCGCGCAGCTCGGCGAGTTCCCGCGTGCTGATGCGCGTCGCGGCCAGTGCCGTCGCGGCAGGAGTCCGGGACGAGGTCGGTCACGTAAGTCCCGTCCCCTTGGCGGGTGTCGAGGACCCGCAGGAACGAGAGCGCCAGTCACGCTCATGTCCTTCATGTGGGTGATCGCCTCGTCGGTGACGCTGGTGCGACCGGCCGGGACCACGGGTGTCACCGGCCACCCAGCCCGGAAAGCTGCCGCGGCCAGCGGTGGGATCGAGCCTGCGCGGCTTAGGTTGTTGTCCCGCCATGGTTGATGTGCTCAGATCTGCGCTAGAGCTCTGAGGTGTTGTCCTCAGATGACGGGGGGCAACATGACCAGCACCAGCGATGGCGGCCTGATCACGGCCGTGACCGTGGAGGACATCCGGTTCCGGACCTCGATCGCACTCGACGGGTCCGATGCGATGAACCCGGACCCGGACTACTCCGTGGCCTATGTGGTGCTGCGCACCGACCTGCCGGGGGCGCCGGAGGGACACGGGTTCACCTTCACTTGCGGCCGCGGCACCGAGGTTGTCGTCGCGGCGGTGCGCGCCCTGGAACACCTGGTGCTCGGCACACCGGTGAGCCGGCTCCGGACCGACATGGGCGGCTTTGCCCGCCACCTGGTCTCCGACTCGCATCTGCGGTGGCTCGGTCCGGAGAAGGGCGTCATTCACCTGGCCACGGCCGCGGTCGTCAACGCCGCCTGGGATCTGTGGGCCAAGCTGGAGGCCAAGCCGGTCTGGAAGCTGCTGGTCGATCTGACCCCCGAGCAGGTCGTCGACCTCGTGGACTTCCGGTACATCGACGACGTGCTCAGCCGCGAGGACGCCCTGGAGCTGCTGCGGGCGCGGGCATCGGGCAAGGTCGACCGGGAGCGCCGGCTGCGCGAGCGCGGGCCCCGTGCCTACACGACCTCGGCCGGGTGGCTGGGCTACTCCGACGAGAAGATGGACCGGCTGCTCCAGGAGGCGGTGGCGGACGGCTTCGACCACGTGAAGCTCAAGGTCGGCCACGATCTCGCCGACGACGTCCGGCGGTGTGCGTTGGCCAGGCAGGTCATCGGCCCGGAGCGGCGGCTGATGGTGGACGCCAACCAGGTCTGGGGTGTCGAGCAGGCCGTCACCTGGGTCAACACACTGAAGGAGTTCGACCTGTGGTGGGTCGAGGAGCCGACCAGCCCGGACGACGTGCTCGGCCACGCCGCGATCGCGCGCGCCGTGGCGCCGGTCAGGGTTGCGACCGGTGAGCACGTGCAGAACCGGGTGGTGTTCAAGCAGCTGCTGCAGGCCGGGTCCCTCGCGGTCTGTCAGGTCGACGCCTGCCGCGTCGCCGGGGTCAACGAGGTCGTCGCGATCCTGCTGCTGGCGGCGAAGTTCGGGGTGCCGGTCTGCCCGCACGCCGGGGGCGTCGGGCTTTGCGAACTCGTGTCACACCTCGCCGCCTTCGACGAGATCGCCGTAGGTGGCGACCATCCGGACCGGGTCGTGGAGTACGTGGACCACCTGCATGAGCACTTCGTCGAACCGACGCGGGTCGTGGATGCCCACTACGTGCTCCCGAGCCGACCGGGCTACGCCACGATGCTGCCCGAGTCGCGCGCCCGGCACCGCTTCCCCGACGGACCGGTCTGGGCCGACGCGCAGCGACAGGAGACCGGGTGATCCGACCGCCGACCCCGACCGGACCGCGCAGCTCCGTCCCGGAGCTGTTCCATGTCGACTGACGCCCGGCTCGGCCCGACCAGGTGACCGGTTCCCGCGAGATCCGGCTGGCCTATGGCGTGGACGGGCTGGTGGTGACGGTGCCCGCGACCGCGACCGTGGTGCGACCACTGTCCGCGCCGGCTGTCGCCGACCCGGCCGCCGCGCTGCGCGACGCGCTCCGGCACCCGGTCGCCGGGGCCCCGCTGCGGGACCGCGTCCGACCCGGGCAGACGGTCGCCATCGCGATCTGCGACCCAACCCGCCCGCAGCCACGACAGCTGATGGTCGAGGCGGTGCTGGACGAACTCGACGGGCTGGTCCGCCCCGGGGACGTCACGGTCCTCATCGCCACGGGAACCCACCGGGCTACCACCGATACCGAACTGCGAGCGATGCTCGGCGAGCAGCTGCTCTCCCGGGTGCGGGTCGTGGACCACGACAGCCGGGACGACGCGTCGCTGGCGTGGTGCGGTCGGTTGGGCGCCGACGTGCCGGTGTGGCTGAACCGCGAATGGGTGCGGGCCGATGTCCGGATCACCACCGGCTTCGTCGAGCCACACTTCTTCGCCGGGTTCAGCGGGGGCCCGAAGATGGTCGCCCCCGGCCTGGCCGGGTTGGAGACCGTGCTGACGCTGCACGACGCGCGCCGCATCGGCAGTCCCCAGGCCACGTGGGGCATCTGCGAGGGCAACCCGGTGCACGACGACGTCCGCGCGATAGCCGCGGCGACCGGGGTGAGCTTCGCTCTCGACGTCGTCCTGGACAGCGACCAGCGCATCGTCGCGGCGTTCGGCGGGGACGTGCTCGCCATGCACGCGGTCGCCCGCGAGCGCGTACGGGCGACCGCGATGGTCGCGGTGCCGGACCGGTTCGACGTCGTGGTGACCACGAACTCCGGGTACCCGCTGGACCAGAACCTGTACCAGGCGGTCAAGGGGATCTCGGCGGCGGCTGAGGTGGTCCGGGACGGCGGCACCATCATCTGTGCGGCGCAGTGCCGCGACGGCTTCCCCGACCACGGCGGTTTCCGCGACGTGCTCGCGTCGGCGCCGACCCCGCAGGCGCTGGCGGCGATGATCGCCGGTCGGGACCGTACCGAGCCCGACCAGTGGCAGGTGCAGGTCTTGGCCCGGGTGCTGAACCGGGCGCAGGTCGTCGTGCACGCCGATGGCCTCGACACGGCCGACCTGCGCAGCGCGCATCTCGGCTGCACCGACGACGTGTCGGTCGCCGTCGCCGAAGCGCTCTCCGCAGCGGGCCCCGACGCATCGCTGTGCGTGCTGCCGGAAGGCCCGCAGACGATCGCCTACGTCGAGCCCGGGTCGACACCGCCGCGACCCGGGCCCTGATCTCCGGCGAGGAACCGGGTCAACGCGGCGGCGAGCGCGGCCGGGGCCTCCTCGGCCATGTGGTGACCGCTGTCGATCGGTCCGCCGCGCACGTCCCTCGTCCAGGGTTCCCAGACGGCGAGGACGTCGCCGTAGAGCTGCTCCATGTCGTCGCCGGTGGACCAGAGGACCAGGGTCGGGCAGGTGATCCGGTGTCCGGCAGCACGGTCGGCATCGTCGGCGGCCCGGTCCACACCGAGGCCGGCCCGGTAGTCCTCCGGGATGCCGGGTTGGGCCAGGAAGAACCAGTGCCACCAGGCGGTCGCGAACCGGGCGTCCGCACGAGCGAGGGCCTCGCCGATGGGCACGCTGTCCAGGACGGCGAGGCGGGTGACGGCCGCCGGGGTGTCCAGGGCGAGCCGGGCCGCGACGTAGCTGCCGCGGTCATGCCCGACCACCGCGAACCGGTCGTGCCCGAGGTGGTGCATCAGCCGCACGATGTCGCCGGCCATCGCCCGCTTCGAGTACGGACTGTGGTCCGGCGTCGTCGGGGGCTTGGCGGACCGGCCGTAGCCGCGCAGGTCCGGGCAGACGACCGTGTGGCCGGCCGCGACCAGCAGCGGTGCCACCCGGTGCCACGTCGTGTGGGTGCGTGGATGCCCGTGCAGCAGTACGACCGGCGGACCGCACCCACCGGTCCGGACCCGCAGGTCCACCCCGTCGGCGACGCTGACCCAGGACTGCCGGAAGCCGTCGAACATCAGGCTGGAATCGGTACGACGACCCGGCTCGTCGAGGGGGAGGCCCGCGGGCTCACGCGATCCGGTCGCGGTGGACCGGTCCGGACTCGGTGACCCTGACCCAGTCGACGAGCACCCGTCCGTGCCCGGCCCGGACCGAGCGGAAGGTGTCCTCCGTCATCCCGTAGTAGGGACTGGTCACCCCGGTCATCTTGTACGGGTAGATCCCGCCGAGAGCGAGGTTGAGAATCAGGTACTTCGGGTTGTCGAACGCCCAGGTCCCGAAGAAGGTGATCATCGGCCTGGTCTCGTCGAAGAACACCTTGCCGTCGACGTAGAAGGTCATGGCGGTCGCCGTCCAGTCGACCGTGTACGTGTGCCAGTCCGAGACGTCACGCAGGCCCATCGAGTCCAGGTAGCCGCGGTTGACCGGAGCCTGGTCGCCGGAATATCCGGGTCCGTGTGTGGCCGCGGACACCCAGCTGGGGTCGCCGATGTTCTCCATGATGTCGATCTCGCCGGTGCCGGGCCACGCGCCATACCCCAGCATCCAGAATGCGGGCCAGTAGCCGATCCCGACCGGGAGCTTCATCCGAGCCGACAACGTTCCGCGCGACACGTCGAACTTGCCGCTCGTGTCGACCTTTCCGGAGACGAAGTCGAGGCTGTTGCCCTGCGGGGTGGTGAAACCGGGACGGTAGTGCGCCTGCAGCAACAACGCACCCCCGTGCGCGCCGGCGGCCTCTGCCCCGCGTACTACGCGCACGGTCGTGGGCGAGTCGATGTAGGCCTCGAGCTCGTTGTTGTACTGCGTCGACTGGGTGACGTCGACGTTCCACTTCGTCCGGTCGACGGCCGGTCCGCTGAAGTCGTCGTAGAACAGCACCCGACCGCGGTGTGGGCGACGGCCGCGCCGGTTGTCCGGAGCCGGCCCGGGAACGGCCTCTGCAGGTAGCGGGCCGGTCGCCGCGACCACCGCGGCCGTTGCCGCCGTGCCCAGCGCAGCTCGACGGGTCAGTCCGCCTCGTGTCATCTGCTGTCCCTTCCTTTCAGCCATGGAGCCGGGATCTCAGTCGTAGAGCCGGATATCGGCGATGCTCCACCAGTTGCCCGCCGAGCCGGTGGACACCACCCGCAGGTAGCGGGCCTTCGTCTGGGGGAGGTCGATGGCGGTCAGCTGGCCGGTCCCGGTCCCCGTCGCTGCGTCGCGCCAGGTGCTCGCGTCATTGCTGACCTGCAGGGCCCAGGAGCGGGCATAGTCGCCGGTGCTCGTCCCCGTGTCGACGACGACCCGCCGGAAGTGCCGGCGCTGGCCGAGGTCGACCTGCAGGTACTGACCGGGGGTCTGCGCGGTCCCGCTGGACCAGCGGGTGGACGCGTCCTCGTCGACGGCGGCCTGCGGTGTCTCCCCGCCCGGGGACGCCGTTGCCGTGGCCCCGGTCATCGGGACCAGCCGCTCCCGGTCGGTCAGCTGGCGACTGCGCGGCCAGGTGAATGTGGCCAGTGCCCCACCGGGCAGCGTGTAGTCGAACGAGCGTCCGCCGACCGCGACCGCGAACGTGCGCGGGTCGTCGTTCTCGTTGTGCACCACCAATGCCGTGGAGCCGTCCGGATTGCGGAATGCCACGTCCATGATCTGGCCGTTCCACCCGGTGGTGCCGAAGGAGGTGCTCGCGATACGGACCGCCCCCGGGCGCACGAACTTACTGAGGTGTCCGATCGTGTAGTACTCGGCGTTGGTGGTGACCCCGCCCCGACCGTCGACGGTGAGCAGTCCGGTGCAGGTGTCGCAGCCGCCGTTGTGCGGCCCGCCGGTGGGGTCCAGTGCGACATTCCAGGTGATCACCGACTTGGCCCAGTTGCGCGTGGTTCCGATGGTGATGTTCCGGGCGTGCCAGGTAAGGGTTCCGCGGAAGACCTGGGCGGGGGTGTCCGTCGGACCATGCGAGCCGGAGCACTCGGTGAACCAGATCCCCTTGTCCGGGTACGAGTCGTGCAGCGCGCTCTGCGCGGAGGGGTCTCCGTAGTAGCAGTGGTAGGCGGTACCGGCCACCCATTTCGCGGCCGGGCTGGCCAGCACCTCGTACGGATAATCGGTCTCCGGGTCGGTCCCGGGCGGGGTGGTCGCGACGTCGTCCGGATGCGTGGCCCAGTTGTGGTCGTAGGCCAGGATCCTGGTCCGCAGGCCGGCCCTGCGCAGCGCCGGACCGACGGCCTCGATGAGCTTGATCTCCTGCGTCGCGGGCAGGTCGGTCCCCGGGTAGGCCTTCGGCTGCCGGTTCTGCGGCTCGTTCTGCATCGTGACGTAGTCGACCGGGACGCCCGCCGCCGCATAGGCCTTGATGAACTTGACGAAGTACTGCGCGTAGGCGGCGTAGATGCGGGGCTCGTCCCTGAGGCGGCCGCCGATCAGCGAACCGTTGGTCTTCATCCACGCGGGTGGGCTCCACGGGGTGGCCACCAACGTCAGCCGGGGGTCCAGCGCCTTCGCCCGGCGCAACAGGGGCAGGATCTGCGCCCGGTCGTGCTCGATGCTGAAGTGGTTCAGGTCGAAGTCGGTCTGTCCCGCGGGCATGTCGTCGTAGGTGTAATGGGCTTCGTCGGTGAAGTCCGAGGAGCCCATCGGCTGGCGCAGAGCACTGATGCCGATTCCCCGCACCGGGTCGAACAGGTTGCGCATCGCCTTGTCGCGGGCCGCCGGGTTCAAGCGGTAGAGGACGGCCGCGGAGGAGTCGGTGATGCTCGCCCCGAAGCCGTCGACGGTCTGATACCGCCGGCTCGGGTCGACGGAGATCGTCAGCTGATCGCTGGGCCTCGTGGTGAACGGGACCGTCCCCCGGTCGTGCAACAGCTCCGCCCGGTCCGGCGTGGTGACCCAGACCCGGGCGTCGACCTCACCGGTGCGGCCACCGCCGCGTGAGTCAGGCCGGGCGGCGCTACCGGCGGGGTTGATCGCCGAGGCGGCGGGCCCCCCGGCCAACAGCAGGGCGGAGGCTGCGCTCACCGCGGCGAACGCGGTGAGCAGACGGCGGTGTCCCATGGAGAACCCTTCGATGCGCGGCGCACGGCTACGGGCGGGCGAGCAGACCTTAGGCCGCCCGGTTGCCGTGATCAAGGCCGTCGCCACAGCCCCGTTCCTGTCGGGCCGCTCTGCCACAGTTGCCGCCATGCGTGAGCAGATCCCCGCGGGGACGGCGTCCACCACCCCGTTCGCCGACCTGGATGCCTATGTCGGGCTGCCGCGGATGGTGGGGTTGACGCTGTCCCCGGACGGCTCCCGTCTGGTGGTCGGCGTCTCGACGATCGACGAGGAGCGCACCGGTCGGACCACCGCGCTGTGGGAGGTCGACCCGACCGGTGTCCAGCCGGCCCGCCGGCTGACCCGCTCGGCCGCCGGCGAGTCCTCGGCCGCGTTCGCCGCCGACGGCTCGTTGCTGTTCAGCTCGACCCGTCCCGTGCCCAAGGGCGCCCTCCCCGCTCCGGGCCCGGACGATGCCGACGCTGCCGACAGTCCAAACAGTCCTAACGATCCATCGGGCGACGGACCCGGGGATGCGCCGGGCGGCGGAGGTGACGGCCCACCCGAGGCCGCGCTCTGGCAGTTGCCGGCCGCAGGGGAGGCGCGCCCGCTCGCCGCCCGGCCGGGTGGCATCAGCGCCGTGGTCGCCGCACCTGACGCCCCGGTGTTCGCCGTGTTCTCCCCGACGCTCGCCGCCGCGACCGACGCCGCCGACGACGCCCGGCGTCGGGCCGCCCGGAGCCGGGCAAAGGTGACGGCGATCCTGCACCAGGGCTACCCCGTGCGGTACTGGGACGCTGACCTCGGGCCGGCCGGCCCCCGGCTGCTCACGGCGGGGTTGCCCGGCCCCGGCACAGGCACCGAGGACGCCGCGCCGCCGCTGCGGGACATGACCGCCGACGCTGGTGTCCACGGTCTGCGCGAGTCGTCGGCCGCGTTCACTCCGGACGGCACAACGCTGGTGACCGACTGGCACGTCGCGGAGGCCCGCGGGGCCAGCCGGTCGGTGTTGTTCGCCATCGACGTCGCGACCGGCCGGCGGACGACCCTGGCCGACGGGGGGAGTGAAGACCCGGCCGCCGTCGTCGACTTCACCGCCCCGGCAGTCTCAGCTGACGGGGCGTGGGTGGCTGCCTGCTGGGAGTCCCGGTCGAGCGCCAGTGAGCCGGTCGACCGCGGACTGGCGCTGGTGCCCGTCGATGGATCGGCCCCACCCACGCCGGTCGCCGGCGACTGGGACCGCTGGCCGGACCACGCCGTCTGGAGCCACGACGGCTCCGCGCTGTTCGTCACGGCCGACTCCGACTTCGCCGGGCCGGTCTTCCGGGTGCCGGTCGACCTCGGCGGCGAGCGTCCGGGCGCCGGTCGACCGGTCCGGCTGACCGGCGACGACGCCGCGTACACCGACCTCACCGTCGCAGCCGACGGGTCCGCGATCTATGCGATGCGGTCGACGTGGGACAGCCCGCCGGCGCCGGTGCGGCTGGATCCGGTCACCCCCGACCAGACGCCGACGCCGCTGCAGGGTCCGGTCGGACCTCCGCCGGTCCCTGGTCGGCTGATCCGGTTGGACCCGGTTCCGGCCGCGGACGGCTCGCCCCTGCAGGCCCGGCTCGTGCTGCCCGCCGGCGCGGACGCCGACCATCCGGCGCCGCTGGTGCTGTGGGTGCACGGCGGCCCGCTGGCCAGCTGGAACTCCTGGAGCTGGCGGTGGACGCCGTGGGTGCTGGCCGCGCGGGGATACGCGGTCCTGCTGCCGGACCCGGCACTGTCCACCGGGTACGGGCGCGACTTCGTCCGCCGCGGCCACGGGCGGTGGGGCGAGGTGGTCGGCGACGACGTCCTGCGCGCCACCGACGCCGCGCTCGCCCGGCCGGACCTGGACGAGACGCGCACCGCGATGATGGGCGGCAGTTTCGGCGGGTACACCGCCAACTGGCTGGCCGGCCACACGGACCGGTTCGCCGCCATCGTCAGCCACGCCGGCCTGTGGTCGCTGAACCAGTTCAGCGGCACCACCGACGGCGCGGACTACTGGCGTCGCGAGCTGACCGCGGAGGCCGCGGCCCGCAACGACCCGGCCTCGTCGGCTGATGCGATCACCACCCCCATGCTCGTGATCCACGGGGACCGCGACTATCGGGTGCCGATCGGGGAGGGGCTCCGGCTCTGGGCCGACCTCGCGGCACGGGCACCAGCTGCCGACGGGTCGATGCCGCACCGGTTCCTCTACTTCCCGGACGAGAACCACTGGATCCTCAAACCCCAGCACGCCGTCGTGTGGTACGCCACGGTGCTCGCCTTCTTGGACCACCACGTCCGCGGCCTGCCGTGGTCAGGTCCAGAGCTACTCGACTGACGTGACGGCTACCCTCCCGCGGGCACGAGTGCCGGGCTCGGCCGGGGCACCGCTCACCAGGACGTGGCGTCCGGCCCGACCGACGGACATGGCCGCGACTGTCGGTCCGCTGCAGCACGGCGGTGACGACCCGAGTCACCGTCGCACCGCGGACGGAAGCCACTGGCGGGCATCCCGCACTCCGGACGGGCCCGGCACGCTGCGGCTGCGGCAGTCCCGCGACAGCACTGTCGAAGCGTCCGCCTGGGGACCGGGCGCCGCGTGGCTGCTCGACGCCGTCCCGGCCCTGCTCGGCGACGGCGACACCCATGACGGGCACACGTACTTCGCGGGTCAGCACCGGGTGCTGCACGACGCCGGCCGGCGGTTCGCGGGCTGGCGGGTGTGCCGCAGCGGCCTGGTCATGGAGTCGCTGGTACCGGTGATCCTGGAACAGAAGGTCACCGGGCTGGAGGCCAAGCGGTCCTGGCGCCGGCTGCTGACCTGGTTCGGCGAGCCCGCGCCCGGCCCGGCGCCGGACGGGATCGCGCTGCGGCTCATCCCGGACCCGACCTCGTGGGCGGGGATCCCCAGCTGGGACTGGCATCGGGCCGGTGTCGGGCCGGAGCGCTCGCGGCGGATCGTCACCGTGGCGAAGCTGGCCGCCCGGTTGGAGGAGTCGGTGGCGATGGACTGCGCCGCCGCGTCCGCCCGGCTGCGGGCCGCGCCGGGTATTGGAGTCTGGACGGCGGCGGAGGTGATGCAGCGCGCCCACGGTGACCCCGACGCGGTGTCGTTCGGGGACTTCCATGTCGCGAAGGACGTGACCTGGGCATTCACCGGGGTCGTCGGCGACGACGAGGGGATGGCCCGGGTGCTGGAGCCGTGGCGGGGCCAGCGGTACCGGGTGTGCGCACTGCTCTCGATGTCTGGTATCCGCCGACCCCGGCACGGCCCCCGGCTCGCCCCGGCCGACTACCGCCACATCTGATGCCGGCGACTCGACCGCCGGCCGGTCGCCGTTGCGGCAGTCGGCACGCTCTGGCCCACTGGGGCGATGGCGGGAGCGAGCGAGCAGCACACGGTGTCGCCCAGCCCAGCCCAGCCCAGCCCAGCCCAGCCCGGCCGCGGACCGCTGAGCGGAGCAGTGCTTCGAAACCAGTGCTCTGGTCCGGCGCCGGCAGATCGACACCCCGGGGTACTGGCATCCGGCCGGGCGGCCCGCCACCCTGGTGCCCATGATCGAGGTCCAACACCTGACCAAGCGCTACGGCGCCCTGACGAGTGTCGACGACGTGTCCTTCAGCTGCCCGACCGGGCAGGTCACCGGCTTCCTCGGCCCCAACGGTGCCGGCAAGTCCACCACGATGCGGATGATCTGCGGGTTGACCCGACCCTCGGCCGGTGGGTCGACCGTCGACGGCACCGCCTACCGCGACCTGCCGGAGCCCGGCCGGAAGATCGGCGTCCTGCTCGACGCATCCGCCCAGCACGCCGGCCGGACGGGGCGGGAGACCCTGTCGCTGTCCGCCCAGGTCCTCGGCCTGCCCGCGGGCCGTGTCGAGCAGATGCTCGAGCTGGTCGGTCTCGCCGGTCCGGCCGCCGGCCGCCGGGTCGGCGCGTACAGCCTGGGCATGCGCCAGCGCCTCGGTATCGCGCACGCGCTGCTCGGGGACCCGTCGGTCCTGGTCCTCGACGAGCCCGCCAACGGGTTGGACCCGGAGGGCATCGCCTGGATGCGCCGGCTGCTGGACGACTTCACTGCCCGCGGGGGCACTGTGCTGCTGTCCAGCCACCTGCTGCACGAGGTCGAGGCGATCGCCGACAAGCTGGTGATCATCGCCGGCGGCCGCATCCACGCCGACGGGACGGTCGGGGAACTGCTCGCCGGCTCGGGGACCCTGGTCCGCGCACTGGACCGGGCCGCTCTGACCGATGCGCTGTCGGCGGCTGGCCTGGTCGCCCGCGACGCCGGCAACGGCCTGGTCACCGTCGACGCCGAGCCGGAGGCCGTCGGTCGGGTCGCTGCCCAGAACCGCCTGGTGCTCACCGAGCTCCGGCCGGCCGAGAGCGCCGGCCTGGAGGACCTCTTCTTCACCCTGACCACCGGCGGCGGACCCGCCGGCCCCGACGGAGGCGCCCGTCGCCGCACGAACGCCCCCGCGGGCGACGGAAAGATGCTCGTATGACCGCCACTGCACTGCACGCCGACGTCCCCACGCCGATGCGTGACCGGCCCGCGTCGATCGCGACGCTGTCCACGGTCGAGCTCCGCAAGGCCACCGACACCCGCGCCGGCCGCTGGTTGCTGATCGTCCTGGCACTCATCGCCCTGGGCGGCCTGGCCATCGGCGTCTTCGCAGTTCCGTCGCAGAACCGGACCTACGCGACCATGAGCCAGATCGTGTTCAACCTGGTCGGGCTGATCCTGCCGGTCGTCGGCATCCTGCTCGTCACCAGCGAGTGGTCGCAGCGCTCGGCGCTGACGACCTTCTCCCTCGTCCCGCGCCGGTCCCGGGTGCTGGTGGCGAAACTGGTCGCCGGGTTGGTGCTCGCCGTCGCCGGCTGGCTGGTGGCCTTCGGCCTGGCCGTCCTGGGCACCGCGCTCGCCAGCCGGCCCGGCGGTCTGCTGCCCGGCGCCGCGGTGTGGGGCCTGTCTGTCCACAGCGTTCTGCAGGGCCTGCTCTACCTGGTGTTGGCGATGTTCGGCGGGATGGCCTTCGGCCTGCTCTTCCTCAACAGCGCGGCGGCGATCGTCGTCAACTTCGTCCTGCCGACGGTGTGGACGATCGTGTCCTCGCTGGTTCCCGGTCTGCGCGACGTCCAGCCGTGGCTGGACCCGGCAAGGACCTGGGGTCGGCTGCTCGATGCGGACCTACCCGGGCGCGGCTGGGCGCAGGTGCTGACCACCGCCGCCGTCTGGATCCTGCTGCCGGGCGCGGTCGGCGCCTACCGGATGCTCACCCGCGAGGTCAGCTGACCGAACGAGCACCACTCTGGCTGACGGCCGCCGTCGGACACCGCGGCGGGGCTGTCACCGCATCAGCAGTAGTTCACTTCCGTCGCCGTCCTCGCGCAACGGGGGCGGCGACGCCGGGTGCCCGACCGCCACCGCGCCGAGGGGTCGCCACCCGGCCGGCAGATCGAGTGCACCGCTCACCACCTCGGGGCAGAACAGCGTGGAGGACACCCACGCCGACCCGAGCCCGTCGACGGCCAGTGACAGCAGGAAGTGCTCGATGCCGGCGCCGGCGGACAGCAGGAACATCGCCTCCTCGGCCGCCGAGCGCCGGGCATCGGGATAGGCGTGCGCGCCGTCGGCCACCAGACAGGGCACGACGAGCGCCGGGGCCGCGTCCAGCAGTGCGCCGCGGGCCACCCGGCGCTCGACCTCGGCGGTCCCGAGTCCGTCGGCGCGCAGGTCGGCCTGCCACGCCTCGCGCATCGCCGCCAGCAACCGGGATCGCCGGTCCGGATCGGCGCAGATCACGAACCGCCACGGGGTCGTGTGGTGCGGTGCCGGCGCGCCTGCCGCCGCGGCCGCAGCCCGCCCGAGCGCGACCGGGTCGACCGGGGCGTCGGTGAACGCCCGGACCGTCCGGCGGGCGAACAGCACGTCGCGGCTGCCGAACGGGAACAGGTCACCGGTGCGGCTGCGGACCAGCGCCGTCGCGCCGGGACCGTCCCAGCCCACCGGCAGGACGCGGGCGCCCAGGCCCCCGACGACCGCGAGCGGCACGCCGCCGAGCTTCGGCCGCACCAGCTCCGAGGCGGCGGCGATCTCGTCGGCCACCGCCACGACCGTCGCGGACAGCGCGTTGCCGTAGTCGTCGACCCGCCCGCGCAGGTCGTCTGTCGGGTCCAGCCCGGCCAGGCCGATCGCCACGTCGACGACACCGTCGCGCCAGGTCCGCCCGCCGGTGTCGGTCACCAGCACGGCGACGTTGACCCCCGCGCGGGCCAGCAGTCCGGCGCGCAGGCGGCGGGCGGACGCGTCGGGATCGACCGGCAACAGCGCGATCCAACCCAGGGGCACGTTGGACGCGTCGACGCCGGCGGCCGCGGTCACCAGCCCGTGCCGGGTCTCGACGATGCGCAGCGGCCCGCGGCGCGCGACGACCCGCACCGATTCCGCGGTCACCGCCGACTCCCGGTCCGTTCCCGCCACCAGGCGGCCCTCGGCCTTGCTGACCGCCTTGCTGGTCAGCACGACGACGTCGCCGTCGGTCAGGTCAGGCACCGCGGCGGCCACCAGCGCGACCAGGTCGGTGTCGGGACCGATCTCGCCGATGCCGGTGATCCCGCGGACGGTCAGGCTCATCGGGCCGCGCGCGCCAGCTCGTCCGCGAGGTCGAGCGCGGCACCGGCGATGGCGGCGGTCGCGTCCGGGTCGGTCATCAGCAGGGGGACCGACCGTCCGGCGATCCCGGCGGCCTCCACCTCGGCCAGGTCCGCCGCGTCGGCGCTGTCCACCAGCCACCCGTCGAGCAGCCCACCGGCGGACCGGGCGCCGTAGTGCACCGCGACGGCACCCGCGGCGGTCCGGACACCGATCGCGGTCAGGCAGGCGTCGGCCATCCCGCGTACCGGCGCGCCGCCGACGATGGGGGAGACCCCGACCACCGGGGCCGGCGTGGACCGGACCGCCGCGGCGATCCCCGGCACGGCCAGGATCGTGCCCACCGAGACCACCGGGTTGGACGGCGGGAACAGCACGAGGTCCGCGCCGGTGATCGCCTCCACGACACCGGGCGCGGGTTCGGCGCCGGCCGCGCCGACCGCGGTGATCCTCTGCGCGGGCACCGCTGCGTGCAGTCGCACCCACCACTCCTGGAAGTGCACGTGGCGGCCGTCGGCGAGGTCGACCCAGGTCTCGACGGGATCGTCGCTCATCGGCAGCAGCCGGACACCGGGGGACCACCGACGGCACAACCGCGCGGTCACTGCCGACAGGGGCATGCCCTCGCGCAGCAGTCGGGTGCGGACGACATGGGTGGCCAGGTCGCGGTCGCCGAGCCCGAACCAGTCCGGCTGCTCGCCGTAGGCGGCCAGCTCGGTCTTGGCCGCCCACGTCTCACCGGACAGGCCCCAACCGCGTTCGACGTCCGCGCCGCCGCCGAGGGTATACATCACCGTGTCCAGGTCCGGGCACACCCGCAGCCCGAACAGGGTGATGTCGTCACCGGTGTTGCCGACGACTGTCACCGCCGACGCCGGCGGACTCCCGTGGGGCGGACCTCCGGCCGGTGGATCACCGTCACGGTGGGCGAGCTCACGCAGCAGGCCGACGAGGAAACGGGCACCGCCGACACCGCCGGCCAGGACGCAGATCCGCACGGCTGCCATCCTCGCCGCCGGATCCGGGCGCTGTGACCGCGCGGTCCTCGACGGGTCGCGAGGGCCCCTGATGCACACGGCGGGGAGTCGCCAAATTACTCTCGGTTAGAAGAGCAGCGCTCGCATAGCAGACGGGCGCTTGACTTCCGGGTAATGACAGGGCTGTAATTTCGGCACTGGTAAGCAGGACGCCCGACCTCCACCGGACCCCCGCCGGTGGCCAGGACGTCCGCCTTGAGGAGGCGCACCGTGGACGCACAGCTGGACGACCTCGCGGCGATCGAACCAGAACTCGGCTGGCAGGAGCGCGCGCTGTGCGCCCAGACCGATCCCGAGGCGTTCTTTCCCGAGAAGGGCGGTTCGACGCGGGAGGCCAAGCGTGTCTGTTCCGGCTGCGAGGTGCGGGACGAGTGCCTGGGCTGGGCGTTGGAGAACGACGAACGGTTCGGGATCTGGGGCGGCATGTCCGAGCGGGAGCGCCGCCGTCTCAAGCGCGCCGCCGCCGTCTGACGCGCAGCCCGGTCCAAGGACGGAAGCCGCGGCAGCCGCGGCACCCATGGCGGGGCCGTCCGGCGAGACCGCCGCGCGACTCAGTCCCCGAGGTCGGGGTCGATCTCCTCCGGTGGGATACCGAGCAGCGCGGCGAGCTGCTCGACGAGCACAACCGCCACCAGGTCGGCGACCTCGGGGCCGCCGCGTAGCTCCACCGGCCGCCGGTAGACCACCACCCGGGCGGGCACCGGGTCCGCGGCCGGGAACGCCGAGGCCAGCGGGACCGGGTCACCTGCGGCCAGCGCGGAGGTGACCGCCGCCGGCGGGATGTCCTCGACCGCGAACTCGACGCCGTCCAGCCGATCGCCCAGCTGCGGTTCGAGCGCCTCCACCGCCTCGAGGACCAGGTCGTCGAAAGTCTCCGAGCGCGACCGCGAGATCGGCAGGCCGGGTGGGGTCAGCGGGCCGCGCAGACCACGGCCGTGCCGGTCCCGCCACCGGTGCGCTCGCCCCGACGCCGACCCCGACGCCGACCCCGATCCCGACGCCGACGCCGACGCCGGTCCCGATGGCGCACGGCCGGCCGACGCCGTACCAGCCGGGTCCCCGCCCCCACGCGTGCCCGCACCGGGTGTGCCGCCGCCGGGTCCCGGTCCGGGCACGTCGGATCCCGGCGGTCGTGTCACGCCGGTCAGGCTAGGTCGTGCGCAGGTAGCGTCGGCCGACGTGACCGCGACCCGAGGCTGCTCACGGCCGGGGTGCACGAGGACCGCGACAGCCACCCTCACCTACGACTACGCCGGCTCGACCGCGGTGCTGGGTCCGCTGGCCATCGGGGCCGAGCCGCACAGCTACGACCTGTGCGACACGCACGCCCAGCGGCTGACCGCCCCGCGCGGGTGGGACGTCATCCGCCTGTCCTCGCCCGGCGGGCTCGTGCCCGAGCCGACCCCGGACGACATCGAGGCGCTGGCCGATGCAGTCCGGGAGGCGGCGCGCGAGGAGCCGCCGGGGCCCGACGCGGCCGGGCGGGGTCCCGGCGGGGTCGTCCGCGGCGGACCGGCGCCGCCACCGGGAGCCGGACGACGCGCCCACCTGCGGGTACTGTCCAGCGACAGCTGAGCGCGCCAGCGAACCCCGTGCCAGCGCCAGCCGTGCCAGCGCCAGCCGTACCAGCGCCAGCCGTACCAGCGCCAGCGAAACCTTCAGGGAGGACCGACCGTGCCCGCCACCGACCTGTCGGCGATCGTCAAGGCCTACGACATCCGGGGCGTGGTACCGGACCAGCTCGATGCCGACCTCGCCCGGCGCGCCGGGTCGGCATTCGTCGACGTGCTGCGGGCCGAGGTCGACGGTGACGAGACCCCTGTCCCGACCGCGGTCGTCATCGGCCACGACATGCGGCCGTCCTCGGCCCCGCTCGCCGAGGCCCTCGCCGCCGGCATCACCGGTCGCGGGATGGACGTGGTCGCCATCGGGCTGTGCTCCACCGACGAGCTGTACTTCGCCTCCGGGCGTCTGGACCTGCCGGGCGCGATGTTCACCGCCAGCCACAACCCGGCCCGCTACAACGGCATCAAGTTCTGCCGGGCCGGCGCCCGCCCCGTCGGGCAGGAGAGCGGGCTGTCCGACATCCGGGCAACGCTGGAGTCCGGCGTCGAGGCACCGAAGGCGGCGCGCCCGGGCACCGTCAGCACCCGCGACGTCCTCGACGACTACGCGCTCCACCTGCGATCGCTGGTCGATCTTGCCGGGATCCGGCCGTTGAAGGTCGTCGTCGACGCCGGCAACGGCATGGGCGGGCTGACCGTCCCGCACGTGCTCGGTGGCCTCCCGCTGGACGTCGTGCCCCTCTTCTTCGACCTCGACGGCAACTTCCCCAACCACGAGGCCAACCCGATCGACCCGAAGAACCTGGTCGACCTGCAGGCGGCCGTCCTCGAGCACGGCGCAGACCTCGGGCTTGCCCTCGACGGCGACGCCGACCGGTGCTTCGTCGTCGACGAGCGCGGGCAGCTGGTGTCCCCGTCCACGCTGACCGCGCTGATCGCGGTCCGGGAACTCGCGCGGCACCCGGGCGCGCCGGTCATCCACAACCTGATCACCTCCCGCGGCGTGCCGGAGATCATTCGCGAGTACGGTGGGACGCCGGTCCGCACGCGGGTCGGCCACTCCTTCATCAAAGCGACGATGGCCGAGCGCAACGCCGTGTTCGGCGGCGAGCACTCCGGGCACTTCTACTTCCGCGACTTCTGGTTCGCCGACTCCGGCCTGCTGGCGGCGCTGCACACGCTCAGTGCGCTCGGCCACTCCGACGGCACGCTCTCCGAGCTGCTGGTGGAGTTCGCCCGTTACTCCGCCTCCGGTGAGATCAACACCGAGGTCGCGGATCCGGCGGCGGTGCTCCGCGGTGTCGAGGAGCACTACCGGGACATCGCCGGGCTGACGCTGGACCACTTGGACGGCCTGACCGTCGGCACGGACAGCTGGTGGTTCAACCTGCGCCCGTCCAACACCGAGCCGCTGCTGCGCCTGAACGCCGAGGCCGGCGACCCGCGCAGCACCGACCGGCTGGTGGCCGAGGTGCAGGCGCTGATGACCGGCGCCGTGACGACAGGCGCGGTAGAGGCGGGCGCCGCGGCCACGGGCGGCGTCGACCCGGACCTGCTGGCGATCCTGCGCTGCCCGGTGACCCGCAGTCCGCTGACGGTGGTCGTCGACGACCAGGGCTCGACTTGGCTGTACAACGAGTCCGGGCTGCGCTACCCGGTGACCGACGGCATCCCGGTGTTGCTCCCGGACGCCGGGGTACCGGTGCCCGCGTGACGGTGCCTGCGTGACGACCCAGCCCTCCCCGGCGAACGCCCTGTTCGACGAGACGCTGCTCGACGACCCTGACGCGCTGGAGTCCGCCGACGCCAGCCTGCGTGCCCAGGCCGAGGCGGGGGCCCGCGTCCGCCGGGAGGCGGCGGCCAGTTCGACGGCGCTGTCCGGCATCCACCGGCTCGGTCGGCCGCGCGCCCTGCTGGCCGCGGGTGCCGACGCCCGCCTGCTCCGGGCCGTGCTCGAACCGTGGTGCCCCGTGCCGTTCGTCGCCTGGCCGGCGCCCGGTCTGCCCGGCTGGGCCGGCCCGAACGACCTGGTCCTGGTGCTGGCCCCGGACGGGACGGACGAGGACGCGGTGTCCACCGTCGCCGAGGCGCTGCGCCGGGGCGCGCCGCTGCTGGTCGCCGCGCCCGAGGGCAGCGCGGTCGCCGACGGGCTCGGTGGGCGGGAGACGGTCCTGCTGCCCTCGGTGACCGGTGACGTACTCGCCGCCGCGGTCGTCGTGCTGCAGTCCCTCTGCGAGCTCGGGCTCGGCCCCGAGGTCGAGACCGAGACCGTCGCGTCCGCCTTCGACGAGGTCGCGGTCCGCTGCTCGCCGGCCCGGGACCTGACGGTCAATCCGGCGAAGGAGCTGGCGCTGGTGCTCGCCGACTCGCTGCCGTTGCTGTGGGGCGGCACGGTGCTGGCCGCCCGCGCCGCCCGCCGCGTCGTGGAGGCGATCCGCACGGTCACCGGGCGCCCGGGGCTCGCCGCCGACGCGGGCCACCTGCTCCCGGTGCTCGAGGCGGCGCCGCCGGCGGACCTGTTCGCCGACCCGTTCGCCGACGGTGCCGGCGGGCTGGGCCGGCGCCCGGCGCTGGTCGTCCTCGACGACGGCTCGCAGGCGCCGGCCGTACGGGCGCACCGGGCGCGGCTGCTGGCGACGGCCGAGCGGCACGCGGTGCGCAGCCACGTCCTGGCCTGTGCCGACGGGCCGGAGATGGCGCGTTACGCCGCGCTGCTGGCGGAGGGCACCTATGCCGCGACCTACCTGGCGCTCGGACTGGGCCGGTTCGCCGGGTCCGCTGACCGCTCCGGCTCCGCCGACCGCAGTGGCTCTGGCTCCGGCTCCGCCGACCGCAGTGGCTCTGGCTCCGGCTCCGCCGACCGCAGCGCCTGACCAGCGACGTGCACCTGCTCCGCAACGCCGTCCAGTACTACGACTGGGGATCTGCGTCGGTCATCCCTGAGCTTCTGGGGATCGCGCCCGACGGCCGGCCGCATGCGGAGCTGTGGCTCGGTGCGCACCCCCAGGCGCCGAGTGCGCTGGCCTCGACCGGCCGTCGGCTCGACGAGCTGGTCGCCGAGGACCCCGTCGGGCAGCTGGGCGCGGACGTGGCCGCGCGCTACGGCCGGTTCCCGTTCCTACTCAAGGTGCTCGCCGCGGCGCGACCGCTGTCGCTGCAGGCGCACCCGTCGGCGGACCAAGCCGTGGCCGGCTTCGCGCGGGAAGAGGCGGGCGGACCGGCCCGGGACGCCCCGGACCGGCTGTACCGCGACAACTGGCCGAAGCCGGAGATCGCCTGCGCAGTCACCGAGTTCACCGCTCTCTGCGGCTTCCGTCCGGTGGCGGACTCCACGCCGGTGCTGACCGCGCTGGACCGTGGCGAGGCCGCCCGCCACGACGGCTCGCCGGGCGCGCTGTTGCTGTCCGACGTCGTGCGCTCGCTGACCGACCCGCCCGGTGACGCCGGCGCCGCGCCCGACGAGGGCGGCCGGCTGGCGGCGACCGTGCGAGCACTGCTCTCGCTCGACGCGGCCGACGGTGCCGCGGTGGCGCTTGCCGCGGTGGCCGCGGCCGGCGCCGCGCGGCTGGACCCGGCCACGCCGCCGGCGGTGCTGGCCGAGCTGGACCTGCTCGACGAGATCGCGGCCGCGCACCCGGGTGACCCCGGCATCGTGGTGGCCCTGCTGCTCAACCACCTGCGGCTGGCGCCCGGCGAAGCGCTCTACATCCCGGCCGGTGTCCTGCACGCCTACCTGGCCGGGACCGCCGTGGAGCTGATGGCATCCAGCGACAACGTGCTGCGCGGTGGGCTGACCACCAAGCACGTCGACGTCGCCGAGCTGATGTCGGTGCTGGACACCACGCCAGCGCCGCCGCACCGCGTCGTGCCGGTGCCGGTCTCCGCGGCGGAGACCGAGTATCCCGCGCCCGCGCCGCAGTTCCGCCTGTCCCGGCTGGAATTGCGCGCCGCGGCCGACGGATCCGCCCAGCTCGCCGAACTCGCGGACCCGGGCGGCCCGCAGCTGCTGCTGTGTGTGGCCGGCGCCGTCCGGGTCACCGGCGCGCGCGACACGCTGCGGCTGGGGACCGGCGACGGCGGGTTCCTGCCGGCCGGCAGCGGACTGGTCGGGATGGTGGTCGAGGACGGCGCCTCGGTGCTGTTCCGCGCCCGGGTCGGGGACGCCTGAGCGCGGCCGTGGCTGTACGGAGCGGGCCTGATTGAAGCTGCAGGTCGTCGCGCTCCCGCCACCACGGCATGTCGAGTCATGACCGTACCAGCGTGATGACACGGAACGCCGTCAACTAAGGTGGCAGGCGTGAGCCGATGGGAGCCGAACGCCCATGACCGGCTGGAGCGCGCCGCCCTCGAGCTGTTCATCGAACAAGGCTTCACGGAGACGACCGTCCCGCAGATCACTGCTCGCGCCGGTCTCACTACGCGCACGTTCTTCCGGCACTTCGCCGACAAGCGCGAGGTGCTCTTTGCGCACGAAGAGCACCTGCCGGCGCTGGTCGCACGACTCATGGCCGACGCCCCGGTCGCACTCGGCCCGATGACGCTGATCGCCGAGGGGCTCCAGACTGTCGCGGCGACCCAGTTCGAGGGCCGGCACGAGACCCTGCGAAGTCGCCGCGCCGTCGTTCAGGCGGACGAGGGCCTTCGCGAGCGGGAGCTGCGGAAGTTCTCCGTCCTGTCCGACGCCATCAGCCGAGGGTTCCGGGATCGCGGCGTCGACGAGCTGACCTCGACCCTGGCCGCCCAGGTCGCGGTGACCGTCTTCAGCACGGCGATCAGCCGTTGGCTCGATCAGGACGGCGAGCAACCGCTCTCCGAACTCGTCCTCGACACGCTCACTGCCCTCCGGTCAATGACCGCCGAGCCCGCCGAGGCCGCCGAGCCCGCCGAGACGCGGGACGGGGACACGGGAGGTCCGTCGGGCCGGCGTCAGCGCGCCGGCGTCAGGGAGCTCCGCGCGCCAACCGGGACGGCCACCAGATGACCCGGCCGATGTCGTGGGCCAGTGCCGGGACCAGAACGGACCGCACGAGCAGCGTGTCCAGCAGGACGCCGAACGCGACGGCGAACCCGATCTCGGCGAGGAACACCACCGGCAGCACGCCCAGCACCGCGAAGGTGGCCGCGAGCACTACCCCGGCCGAGGTGATCACCCCGCCGGTCACCGCCAGACCCCGCAGGGTGCCCTCCCGGGTCCCGTGCCGGACCGCCTCTTCGCGGACCCGGGTCATCAGGAAGATGTTGTAGTCGATCCCCAGCGCCACCAGGAAGATGAACGCGAACAGCGGGAAACCCGGGTCGGCGTTCGCGAAGTGGAGCACGTGGTTGAAGACGAGCGCGCAGACGCCGAGGGTCGCGGCGAAGCTGAGCACCACCGTGGCCACCAGCAGCAGCGGGGCGACGACCGAGCGCAGCAGCAGGCCGAGGACGCCGACGATGACCGCGAGCACGATCGGGATCACCAGGTCGCGGTCGTGCCGGCTGGCGTCGTTGGTGTCGGCGTTGATCGCCGCCTGACCGCCGACCAGGGCGTCCGCCCCGTCGACGGCGTGCACCGCGGCACGTAGCCGGGCGACGGTGTCGTACGCGGGCTGGGTGTCGTAGGCCGCCGTGAGCTGGGCCGAGACCAGCAACCGACCGTCGACCGGGCGGACCTGGAACTGTGCCGGGGGACAGCCGCCCGCGCCGCCCGGTGCCCCGGCGGGTGGGCCGCCGCCCGGTGCCCCGGCGGGTGGGCCGCCGCCCGGTGCCCCGCCGGTTCCGCCGCGGGCCGCTGCCGCCTTCGCCAACGCGACGTAGTCGGTCTGGATGCACACCGCGCCCGGTGTCCGCGCGACGCCTTCGACCCGGGAGGCGGCGGCAATCACGGCCGGGGCCCGGCCGGCCGCGGTGAGAATCGCGGCGGGGGACCCGGCGCCGGCGTCGAACTTCGCCTCGTAGATCCGCTCGCCGACCACCGCGTCAGGGTTGTTGGTCAGGCTGTCGACCGTGGACAGCCCCGAGGTCCGCAACCCGCCGATCGCGGCGACGCAGGCGAGCAATACGACGGTGGCGAGAATCCAGCTGCGGCGGGCATGCCGGCCCAGGGCCGCGGCGAACCGGCCCCACGCCCCACGCCCGGGCAGCCCGGCGGCGGCGACACGGTGGTCGGGGTGGGGGATGCGCGGCCAGAAGATCCACCGGCCGACCAGCAGCATCGCCGGCAGCACCGTCAGCATCACCGCGACGGTCACCGCGATGCCGATGGCACACACCGGGCCGAGGCTCTTGTTCGAGTTCAGCTCGCCCAGGGTCAGGCACATCAGGCTGACGATGACCGTGAGCGCGGACGCGGCGATCGGCGGCGCCGCGCCCTTCCAGGCCGCGACCATCGCGTCCAGCCGGCTCTCGTGCGCGTGCAGCTCCTCGCGGTACCGGCTGACCATCAGCAGCGCGTAGTCGGTGCCGGCGCCGAGGACGAGGACGGACAGGATGCCCTGGCTCTGCCCGTTCAGCGTGATGGTCCCGCGGTCGGCGAGGACGTAGACGACCAGGGCGGCACCGCCGAGGCCGAGGGCCGCACAGAACAGCGGGAAGAACCACAGCACCGGGCTGCGGTAGACGACGAGCAGGATCAGGATCACCACCCCGCCGGCTGCCAGCAGCAGGACACCGTCGAGGCCGGCGAAGGAGTCGATGAACGCGACGAGCAACCCGCCCGGTCCGGCGCTGTGTACCGCGAGCCCGGCCGGGGCGCCGTCGCGGGCCGCGGCCAGGACCGCCTTCTCCCGGGTGACCAGCCGGTCGCCGGGGACGTCGACGCCGTTGTCGCTGGCGACCAGCGGAACGGTCACCGCGGCCGTCGTGCCGTCGGCGGAGAACTGCGCCGGGCCGACCTGGTCGGCGGCGACGCCGTCCCGGCCACGCAGGGTCGCGGGCGCGGCACCGAGGAAGGTCCGGTCGGCCGCGGTGAGCGCCGGGAGCCGCTGGTAGACCACGACGCCGGGGATCGTCTGCACGGGACTGAACGCAGCACTGGCGTTCGCGACGCGGGTCGACTCCGCGGTGGCCGGCAGGAACGCGGAGTTGTCGTTCTTCTGCACCTCCGACAGCCGGCCCTGGTAGGGGCCGCCGGCCGCGCCGAAGGCGAGGAACAGCAGGGCGAGCGCGCCGACCACCCACACCCCGACCGGCCGCCGCCGGCCGCGCTTGTGCGCGCCGCCCGGCCCGGTCGCGCCGCCGGTCCCGCCACCGGCCTGTCGGCCGGCGTCGCTCACGGGCGCCACCCCGGTGGTGCTCATCGGATCCCCGATCGTGTGCGCGATGCCCGCGGTGCCCACGGGCGGCCCGGTTGCGCCGCGGTGATCAGTCTGACGGGCGGTCGACCGACGTCGCATCCCGGCGCCCACGCGGTGAGCCCCGCTCTCTGCCGCGGCATCAACATCGGCGGTGTGCTGGACGCGCGGTCGGACAACGACCGCCGCGTGGTCCTCCGACGCGACTTGGCAACCGCCGCCCAGTGGGCCGGTGCGCGTGGCGTGCCGCTGTTCGTCGGTGAGTTCGGCACCTACGCCGCCGCGGACCGTGACTCACGAGTCCGCTGGACCACTGCTGTGCGCACCGAACTCGAGCGGCTCGGCGTCGGCTGGTGCTATTGGGACTTCGCCACCGACTTCGGCGTCTTCGACCCGGCCGACGGCACCTGGCACGAGCCACTCAGGGCTGCACTGCTCGGTGGCACGTCGCGGTGACTCGTGCCACCATTACCCAATGGATGCCACCCTGGTGCTCGGTCAGCAAGGTCGGCTTGTCATTCCTGCCGATGTCCGCGCAGCTCTCGGGCTGGCGCCCGGGGACCGGCTGCATCTGTCCCTGACCGGTCAGCAGCTGATCCTGGAACGGCAGCACGATGCCGTCGCCGGGCTCCGCGGTCTGGCGTCGGGTGTCCCGCGGGCTCGATCGCTCGTCGACGAGCTGCTGGACGAACGCCGAAGCGCCGCCGCGGCGGAATGACCGTCCTGGATGCGTCCGCGGTCCTCGCCCTGGTCCACGACGAGCCGGGCGCGGGGCTCGTCGCATCGGCGCTGGACGGGGCAACGCTCGGGGCGGCGAACCTCGCCGAGGTCGTCGGGAAGCTGGTGGACGCCGGCGTCGGCGCCGGCCGGATCCGCGGCCTCCTCAGGGCCGCCGGCGTGACGATCGAACCGGTACTCGAGGAGGATGCCGAGCTGGTCGGGGCCATGCGTGCGCTGACCGGCGGGCGGGCGCTCTCGCTGGGTGACCGCTGCTGCCTCGCGCTGGCGGTCCGGAGCGCACCGGCCGAGGTCCTGACCGCTGACCGCGCGTGGGCCGATCTCGAGCTTCCCGTGCGGGTTCGCCTGCTGCGGTAGCGCTCCCGCAAGAGCCTGGCCGACGACATGGGGTTCAGCCCGCGGGTGGCGGCTGCCGGTGCGCCGACCGGCGAGCTGCCACTCGGGAGGCAGGCGCTGAGCCCGAGTTCTCCGCGGTTCACGCCGTCAGCCGCCGGGTCTGAGTCCGAGCACGAGAGCCAGTCCCCGGTCGATCTCGCGGACCTCGAACGAGGGCACCACCGCGAGCTGGGCGTCGAGCAGCGAGCGGTCGACCGCGAGGAGTTGTGTGACGTTGACGACGGACGGCTTCGGGAGCAGGTCCGCCGGTAGCAGGACATTGCCCGGAGCGGTGGCCAGTCGGAGGTTTGACGTGACGGTCGCGACGATGACGGTGGCCAGTCGCGAGCGGTTGAACCTCTCGGAGGAGACGACGACCGCCGGACGCCGGTATCCCGGGCTCGACCCGGTCGGCTCGGCGAGGTCGACCCACCAGACCTCCCCGCGTGCTACCACTGCCAGGCGTCGGTGTCGACGAGTTGACGGGCCGATCGCCGACCACCGTCCTTCGGCGCGAGGTCGTCGGCAAGCTCGTCGAGCCGCGTAGTGATTGGATCAGGGTCCTCCGAGCTGAGAAACTCGGTGATCGCACGTGCATACAGCTGGGACCGGTTGAGGCCGAGCCGCGCGGCGGACTCGTCGGCACGCTCGAACAGCTCAGTCGGGAGGGACACCGCAACCTTCACAGCATGAGTATGACCGGTTATACCGTGGTCGCCGAGTCCCCGTCGCGCGGCAACGGCGCTGGACAGCCTCGTCGTGTCGCTGGTCGCGCTGATCCCCGGCCCGGGTTTCGGGGCGACGTCGGTGGCCGTGGCCGCGCGCGTGGGAGTTCATCGGGGCAGATAACCCGCCGCTGCTCCAGACGATCGCGGCGGCGATGCGTCAGGTCCCGCCCGGCGGGACCGGTGAAGTGACGGGAGCCACCGCCGTAGGAACCACCGGGGCCGACGAGCGCGCCCCGAGCCCGGCCGGCGCCGGCTCCGGTGCTGGCCCCGGGTCCGCGCCGCGGTGAGCTGACCCCGCTAACGTCTCCGCCACCATGACCGACGGCGATGCGACGCGGCTGCAGGCCGAGCAGCGTGCCCGCGTGCTCATCGACGCGCAGCTGTCCGCCGCGGGATGGGTCGTGCAAGACCTCAGCGACCTCAACCTGTTCGCCGGCCCGGGAATCGCCGTCCGCGAGCGGATCATGGCCGCCGGTCATGGCCGCGCCGACTACCTGCTCTACGTCGAGAGGCGGGCTTGCGGCGTCATCGAGGCCAAGCCGGTCGGCACGACTCTGTCCGGCGTCGAGTGGCAGTCCGCCACCTACGCGACGGGGCTGCCCGAGGGTGCCCGCAAGCGCGCGGTCCTGCTGGGTGAGCGGTTGCCGTTCGTCTTCGAGGCGTCCGGTTCCGAGACCCACCTCACCAACGGGTTCGACCCCGATCCACGAGCCCGGCAGGTGTTCGCCTTCCCCCAGCCGGCGACGCTGGCCCGCACGATCCGCACGGCCGCCGACACGCCGGATGCGCCGACCTGGCGGGCGGTGGTGCACCATCTCCCGCCGCTGGAGCGCGGCGGCCTGCGTCCGGCGCAGATCGAGGCGGTGGACGGTGTCGAGCGGAGCCTGCGAGAGCAGCGCTTCGACCGGTCGCTGGTGCAGATGGCCACCGGGGCCGGCAAGACGTTCACCGCGGTGACGCTGGCCTACCGGCTGCTGAAGTTCGGCGGGTTCCACCGCGTGCTGTTCCTCGTCGACCGCAACAACCTCGGTGACCAGACCAAGCGGGAGTTCCAGAACTACGCGGTCCCTGGTGACGGGCGGCGGTTCACCGAGCTGTACCCGGTCGACAAGCTCACCGCCGCCGGGATGGCGGGCTCGTCCAGCGTCGTCGTCTCCACGATCCAGCGGGTGCACGCGGTGCTGCGCGGTCGCGAGGTCGCGGACACCGACGACCCCGGGCTGGACGGGTATGTCCCGGTGGCCCCGGTCAGCGTCGACTACACCGCCGCGCTGCCGCCGGAGGCTTTCGACCTGGTGATCGTGGACGAGGCGCACCGGTCGATCTACGGGGTGTGGCGCGCGGTGCTTGAGTACTTCGACGCGCACATCGTCGGGCTGACGGCGACCCCGGTGAAGCAGACGTTCGGGTTCTTCCGGCAGAACCTCGTGTCTGAGTACACCTACCCGCAGTCGGTTGCCGACGGGGTCAACGTCGACTTCGACGTCTACCGGATCGACACGGAGATCACCCGGTCGGGCGGGACCGTCGAGGCGGGCACGGTGGTGCCGGTGCGCGACCGACGGACCCGCGTCCAGCGCTACCAGGAGCTTGACGACGAGCTGACCTACACCGCGCCGCAGCTGGACCGGGCGGTGACCTCGCCGGCACAGATCAGACTGGTGCTCTCGACGTTCCGGGACCGGCTGTACACGGAGATCTTCCCCGGTCGCTCGAGCGTGCCGAAGACGCTGGTGTTCGCCAAGGACGACAACCACGCCGAGGCGATCGTCACCGAGATCCGCCAGGTGTTCGGCCGCGGCAACGACTTCGCCGCCAAGATCACCTACAACGCGAAGGACCCGAAGGGTGCGCTGCAGCAGTTCCGGACCTCACCGACGCTGCGGGTCGCGGTCACCGTGGACATGATCGCCACCGGGACCGACGTGAAGCCGCTGGAGTGTGTGCTGTTCATGCGCGACGTGCGGTCCGCGGCCTACTTCGAGCAGATGAAGGGCCGGGGGTCGCGCACAATCCCGGACACCGACTTCCAGGCCGTCACGCCGGACGCGGAAACGAAGACGCGGTTCGTGCTGGTCGACGCGATCGGGGTGACCGAGCACACCTACGTGGACGCGGCACCGCTGGAGAGATCCCGGGCGGTGTCGCTGAAGAGGCTGCTGGACCGGGCGGCGGCACTGGAGCTGACCGAGGACGAAACGTCCACGCTGGCGTCCCGGCTGGCCAGGCTGGAGCTGCAGCTGAGTCCGGCCGAGCGCTCGGAGCTGGACGGGGTCGCCGGCACATCGGTGCGCGACATCGTCCGGGGCCTGGTGGCCGCGGTCGACCCGGACGTGCAGGGCCGCGCGCTGGCCGGTGCCGGGATCGTGGACGGGGTCGGCGACGTCGCCGGGGTGCTCGCCAGGTTGATCGAGTCCGCGGTCGAGCCGCTGGCGGCCGACCCGGGCTTGCGTCAGCGGATCCTGGAGCTGCGGGCCAGCCACGACCTGGTGGTCGACGAGGTCAGCGTGGACCGGCTCCTGGACGCCCGCGGGATCGTCGACCCGGACCGGGCGCGGGCGGTGGTGCTGTCGTGGCGGGACTACCTGAACGAGCACCGGTCGGAGATCACCGCGATGCACCTGCTGTACTCGGTGCCCGGCGAGGCGCGGGCCGGGTTCGCGGAGCTGCGGGAGCTGGCCGACCGGATCCGCCGCCCGCCGTACAACTGGACGCCGGAGCTGATCTGGGAGGCCTACCGCTCGGTCGAGGCCGACCGGGTGCGGGGCGCGAACCGCCGGACGGTGACCGACCTGGTGTCGCTGGTCCGGTTCTCGATGGGAGTGGAGGACGAGCTGGTGCCCTATCCGGACCGGGTGCGCGAGCGGTACGCGGCGTGGTTGGCGACCCAGGAGCAAGCGGGCGCGGCGTTCACCGAACGCCAGCGCTGGTGGCTGGACCGGATGGCCGACGTGGTCGCGACGTCGGCCGGTATCACCGCCGACGACCTGGACGACGCCCCGTTCACCGACCGCGGCGGCGTCGACGGCGCCCTGCGCGACCTCGGCGACCGCACCGGCGTCCTGGTCGTTCAGCTCAACGACAAGCTGACCGCGTGACGCTGCGCATCTCACCTGCTCAGCTCGTCGCACGAGCGGAACAGTCAAGCCGGCCGGGTCCCGTCGCCAAGGCGCTCTCATGGCCGCGGGTCCGACTTGGTGACATCGCACGAATAGTCAACGGTGCGCCCTATCCGTCTTCGATGTTTAACATCGACGGCATTGGTATGCCGCTAATTCGTATCCGAGATCTCTATGCGGAGCATCCCTCCACCTGGTACTCGGGTCCCTGGGACAAAACCCATCTTGTCCGGCACGGAGACATCCTCGTCGGGATGGATGGCGATTTCAATCTGGCAACTTGGAAATCGATTGATGGACTCTTAAACCAACGAGTTTGTAGAGTCGAAGTTACGTCCGCCGACTACGACGCTCGTTTCCTCGCTCACGTCCTTCCTGGCTATCTGAACTTGATCTGGGATGCAACTTCGTCAACCACTGTCAAGCACTTGTCTTCGCGATCCATCTCCGACATACCGCTTCCAAATCCACCGCTGAGCGAGCAGCGGAGGATCGTCGACATTCTTGAGGACCACCTGTCCCGCCTCGACGCCGCCAACGATTCCCTCGATCAGGCCGCAAGCAAAGTCGTAACTCTCGCTAGTCATTCGCTACATCGCTTGTTCAACTCGACCGAGTTGCCGAGCGTTCAACTCGGAGACGTCGTTAGCATGGGCAGCGGGGGAACCCCTGCTGCCCGGGTCATCGAGTATTACGACCGTGGGGAGATTCCGTGGGTGAACAGCGGCGAACTCAAAGACTCCATCCTGCGGTCGGTTCGCGGTCGGATCACTCCGGCCGGTTTGTCGGCGAGTTCCGCTAAGTGGGTTCCGGAGGGAGCAGTCCTGATTGCCATGTACGGTGCAACCATCGGACGTCTGGGGATCACCACCTTCCCCGTTACGACGAACCAGGCGATCGCATACTTGATTCCATCCGGATCGCTCAACCGCGACTACCTCTACTGGTACTTGTTCTCGCAGCGCGCCCACTTCGTCCGTGCGGGGAAAGGGGGAGCGCAGCCCAACATCAGCCAGACCATCTTGAAAGCCTGGCCGATCCAGATACCCTCGCAAAGCGAGCAGGCACGGATTGCTCTTGCTGCCGCTGAAGCTTTCGATTTAACTCTTCGCCTCGTTCGGCAGCAGTTGTTGTTGAAGCGGCGTTCATTGGCGCTTCATCGTGCTCTTCTTGCCGCAGCTTTCCGTGGACAGCTCACCGGGCGAACGGCTGCCCAAGATTCCACACCAGGGTTCGCCGCGGACGCCGCTGGCCCAGTGGCGGGACTGTGAAGTCGGCAGATGTGGTGGTTGCGGTCGAGACCGCCCATCGAAGCCGGACCCGGTTGCCGGCTGTCTACCGGCGAGAGTGGCCGATAGGGGTTGGGCAGACCAGGGTTGACCTGGCCGTGATCGGGCGCCACATCACGGCGTTCGAGGTCAAGGCTTGGGGTGATGACCTGGCACGGCTTCCGCAACAGGTGAAGCTCTACTCGGCGGTTGCCGATCGGGCCGTTCTCGTCGTCGAACGGACTTCCCTGCTCGGCCGGGCGCTTGCCTCGGTCCCCGTGTGGTGGGGGGTCTGGCACACGACCGCTGAGGTGGGCGGACCGCGATTTCGGACACTCCGGGCGCAGGCGCCCAATCCGACGCCCGAGCCGCTGGCGACTGCGCAGCTGCTCTGGCGTGATGAAGCGCTCCAGCTGCTCGACGCTCACGGTCTGGCCGTCGGCCTCCGGTCGGCGACACGGTGGCGGTTGTGGCAGCGACTCGCGGACAGCGTGCCCCCCCGACTGTTGCGCCGAGAGGTGTGTGCTGCGATCAGGGCTCGCCCAGGCTGGTGAGCCGGCCGACGACGTAATCGATGTGATGCGCCGTCCCGATGGCACGCCACGTCGACGCGTTCCCCGGGTGCCCTGGCGTGGGATGCTCGATGAGATTGTCTGCCCATCCGAGCCGGGCCCCGGCGAAGTCGTCCGTTGCCGCGATTTCCGCGCAGATCTCGGTGAACTGGTCGTGCCCGCGAGGATCGTTCACCCGTCCTTTCAGGACCAGCCAGCGGTTGCTCACGGCATAGCGCAGCTGCGGGGCCGCACGGAACGCGACACCGCTGACCAGCCGTGGGTGAGCAACCGCATAATCGCCGAACGCAGTCGTCGGACCGTCGCCTGCCCGACGGGTCAGGGCGTTCCACATAGCAGCGTCCGCCCTGGGGAACTCGGCTATCTCCCACGGCGGCGCGGTGGACAGGTCGACCGGGAAGGCGCCCGCGACGGCGACGACCCGATGCCACTCCCGGCGGTGATCGGCCAGCGCATCGGCGACCAGCCTCGCGCCGGCTCGTGTTGTCGACGCCGTCACCTCACCAAGGTCGAGTAGCAGGATGACCTTCGCCGGGCCGAAGCCGACCACCTCCAATAGCGAGTCAATCAGCCCCTCGGTGGCCTCGGGCTCGTCGTCCATGTCCTCCGCCGACAGGCGCAGCGCAACGTTCGAGGCCAGGCCCGCGCGGCGCAGTTCGATGACGTCGCGGACCGCACTGACCGATCCGTCAACGCTTGGCGCATCACCGAGCCGCATGACCGGCAGCGGTGTGACGTCAGCGGCGGCCAACCTCTCCGCCGCCAACCAGACGGCGCCATGACCGTCGCCGAGGTCGATGTCGGTGTCGAGATAGCCGAGGTCGACCATGATCGGGAAGGTCGCCCATGCCTCACCGAGGCGCTGAACCGTCCGGAGGACCACCGGCCGGATGTCCGGTGCCGAGTCGGCTGGTGCGGGGACGACCTCGATCACCGGAAGGATGGCCTGCCGACTCGCCAAGTCGAGATGGCGCAGCGCGAGGAACTCACCGCCTCGCCCCTTCAGGACGGGCACATACGCGACATCAGCCACGCTGCACAGCCCTGCCTGACCGTGATCGCACGGCCGCATGCGTCTCGCCGGTGCGTCTACGGGGGCCCAGGTTGATCCTGTCCCGAGCCCGGACGACCGCTGCGGGGCCGACCGAGGTGCCTTGCTCGTCAGCCGGCGACTGCGTGGCCACCAGCCGTTCGAGCACCCACTCCCGCATCAGCGTCGACGGCGCCTTCCCGACCTTCAACGCCGCGATACGGAGGGCCTCGAGCTGGCTGACCGGGATGCGGACGGAGTAGACCTGGGCCGGGTCTGATGCCGAGCGGCGGGCACGTTGGCCGGGCATCGGTGGCCGTTCACCGCGCTCCTCTGCTTCCGCGACGGCTTCGGCATCCTCGGCCTCTCGCGACAAGAAGGCGGCGCGGTCGGTGTCCATCAGGTCATCTCCTCGTAGGTTGTTCGTTCAGATCGGTGGGCGGACCACGCGGTGACGCCGATCCAGCGATGGCCGGCTGAGCCGACCGCCGCGAGCCAGACTTTCGTCGGCGTCATGAGCCGCGGCGGCCTTTCCCCGACCTTTGCCCGCCTTCGCGCCGCGGGGAGCCCCGCCACGGCGCGTCCTGGTCGGCCAGGGTGTCGAGCACAAGCTGACACCAGGTCGTCGCCGCGTTGACGGCCACTCTCGCGTGGCGCGGCCGGACGCCCACCCGTGCGGTCGCCGGGCCGTGGCCAACTCCATATCCGCGGTTGCGCAGCTCGGCTAGGCCATTGGCGATCGTGCTGACCGCGCCGAGGATCCGCTTGACCGCTTCGCTGCCGTCTGGACCAGACGACTCCGATGGATGCAATCCGAGTGCCGACTGTGCCTTCCTGGCTAGCTCGGGAAGATCCCAGCGATCGTCGATGGCCTCGTCGAGTTGGCCCAAGACGACCTTCGCAGTGCTCTCGATCAGTTCCTTCGCGCTCCCGATCGCCTGAGCTGGGTCGTCCTCGGCAGCTCGGGAGATGCGGTCGAGCTGCTCGCGGATCGCCGACGGGTCAGACAGTCCGGCCAGTGACCCGGCCGTCAGTCGGACCAACGAGGGCCGGATCTGCCCGGTGGCCTCATCAACGGTGTACCCGTCGCGTTTCAGCGAGCTGTGGAACTGCTTGAGCTTTGGGCCGTCCCAACCATGTAGCAGGCGTTCCGCCACCCGAAGAAAGCGGCGGACGTGCTCGGAATCGGTCCAGTCGATCGCGGACATGTACTCCTGTGCCCGAAACCTTCGCGAGCTGGAGTCCTCGAAATGACACTCCACATCGGGTGCGAACCCTTCGTCCTGGAACGCAGAATCGATCTCCCCCAGCGTGCTGTCGGTCATCAACCCCCGGAATAGCCCACGCGTCGTCCGACCGACCAGCTCGGTCACGAACCAACCCGCCCTTCCGGAGAGGGGCTGGTCACCGGCGTGTGTGATCGCCGGCACACCGACGAGTGGGCAACCCCGGACGGCTCACGGCGCTGGTGTGGGCACCGGCTGCGCCCAGCTCGACCGCGTGCCGGTGTTGGGCCGGCGACAGCGACGCCGTCGGAGGCATCGTTGGTTGCAGGCACCCCTCGATCGTCCGCGTGTCATACGCGGATGTCAACTACGTCAGACGTATAGTTCCGTCCGTCGGCGGCGCACCGACCCCGGCTGCCCACCGGGGACGGACCGCCGATGCGGGTGGACCGGCCGGGGAGCCGGCTGACCTCGGCGAAGAGGTCGGGTTTCCGTACGACGACGGGCGTGAGAGGAGGTGAGCGGGATGGCGAAATCCAGTGCCAACAAGATGACCAGCGCGAAGGTCGCGACCAAGGCGTCGAAGATCCTCGGCGACGGCCGGCCGAGCCCCAGGTCGAAGGCGGTTGCCGCCAGTGCCCTGGCGCAGGCGAAGCCGAAGCGCTGAGAGTCGTCTCCCGGCACCGGCGTTGGCGCCGGTGCCGGGACACGTCTCGCTCTAGAACGGCCACTCACTGCCAGAAGTCTGCGCGGTCACGGAGGTGCGTTTGCTTGTTTGCGGCACTCCTGCTGATCCGGTCCGAGTTGCTCAGCGGGCCGGTGAGCGCCTCTTCTACGAGCAGCCGGCTCACGCCGCCAGGTCCGAGCGTCGGCGGACCGGGGCGACGGTCGCCAGCGAAGTGATCTGCGTCAGACCAATCTCCGGCGCGCCGTGCGACCGCTCCGCGGTTCAGCCGGCGCCCGACGACACTCGCCGTGTGCGCCTGTTCGGCGAGGAACGACCACCGCCACGCCCGCGTCGCGATCCAGTCGAGGTCGGCCAGTCGTCAAGCGCGCCGGTTGGGAATCGGTCGAGCGCGCCAGCCCAGTCAGTCGTCCAGATCCTTGCCGTTGACCATGACCCCCAGGAGGGGCAGAAGTCGGTACTCCGGTCGCCATTCGTCCAGGTTGGGCTCAGGGGCGGTCAGGTTGTTGAACAGGGTGCTCGTCACTTCCGTCAAGCTCTGCTCGACCAAGCCGCGCTGTGAGGCATCAAGAGACGCCTGCATCGCTGGCGTCATTCCCTGCACCGCTGCCCGATCCACAAGCGCCGCGTAACCCGCACGGGGGTCACGAACGATCCACCGAACGTTTCCGTCAAGATGTAGAACCGCGTACACCCATGCGCCTCGGCTGGTGGGCACAACGTAAGTGGGACTGTCGTGCCGGCACCGTTGCATGGCTGTCCCCCAGGACGCGAAGGTCGAGACCCAGTTGACCTCGCTCGCGTCGCTGTGTAGCTCATCAAGTCGCTTATGCCATTTGCCTCGCCGTTGGACCCCGAGCTTGCCGGGAAGGATCAGCGCGGTGCGCGGGTAGCTCTCGGTGTTGCTCGCGAGAAGGTCACCGAGGGAGGTGGCAAGCGCGCTCGCGGCCTGACTGGCTGCTGCGGCTTCGGTGAACGATGGATCATACCCGCTGTGGACCACTCTGTTGCGTAAGCTTGCGACCTGCTTAAACCAGTCGTGGATCGCGCCTGGCTCGTCCACGGACCACTGACCTCCCAGTCGGGAGTGATAGTGCTTCTTCACCCTGGCGGTTATCCCGCTCTTGCCCGAGTCGAAGATTGCCGCGGCCTCCTCCGGTCGGAGCGCCTCCTCCCAGAGCATGTGGGCGAGCAGATTGTCCAGGAGCACCTCACAGGAAGTCGCCGCGAACAACGCCACGGATCGGTAGGAGCCCTCCAAGGATAAGGCCACCTGCGTTTCGCGCACGAACTCCATATAGTCGGTGATGAAGCCTCGGTAGGACTGCTGTTGCAGCGCGACCTGGAATTGGTCGAGTTCTTGATCACTGAGATCCTCGTCGCGGACGTCTTGCCGTAGGTTCATGTTGAGTATGTAGAGCGATAGGGGCACGGCGAACGGGAGGACCTGTCCTTGCTCGTCGACGAGTCGCCTGACGCCGAAAGGCACAGCGAACGGCGTCGTTTCCCTGGATGCCAATCGGATCGGCGCACGCCGGACGAGGTAGTATGCCCGCTGGAATTGGCGTAGAAATCCGATCCCAGCGTCGAACGTATCGTTGATCTGCTGCTCTGCTTCGTCGGTGAGGTCGCAGGCGACTGCGATCTCCGCGTAGGTCCGCTGGGACTTGGGAACTTCCTCGTCGACCTCAGCAGTCCCGTCCTGATCGCCGGTATCGGACGCCATCGTGTTTGCGGGCTTCGGCAACACTTGGTCTGCCAGCTCGAACAGGTGGTTGATCTCTTGCGAAGAACTCGACGAGGACGTATACCGATGGAATACCACTGAAGCCGCCCTGTGCCATGGCGGAGGCATCGGCCGTCCCGCCATCTGCGCTTTCAGATACTGCTCACGCGAGGTAGGCGACCCACACGAGATGAGGTACTTGTCCGGTAGACCCAGCGGCTCCGGCAGCGGCACGATGAAGTAGACGAGGTGCGAGTGGATCACCTCGCCGCCGCTCGCCGTCGAGAACTGGTCGTTCTTCATCGTCCTGATCCTTCCGTCGAGGGACCTCGACCATCCGTGGGGCTCACGCTGGGGAAGTGATTACTGTCCGGGTACGGCCAGCAGCAGCCCGGTTCATTACCCGCCGGTCCGCGACACCGCCGGAGGGTTCGCGCCCCACGACCCGCTACCGGCTGAGCCGATCGCCGACCGCCACCATGATCTCCTCACCGTGGTAACGGCTGTCGAACCGCGACCGCGCGCCTGGGTCGGCGAGCACAACCACGTGCTCGCCGCGCTGTCCCGTCGTCCCTGAACGCGGGCTGCGGCGCCCCGGGCCTACCCGGTGCGGACGGGGGATGCTGTCGCCGGTGGGCACCACCGGTCCCGCCGGGCGTGACCGAGGCCGACGTCGGGTTTGCATCGTTTACGGCAGTTTGCGTTCCAGATCCGCAAACAGCCGACAAGGACGCGAAGTTGACCGTCCACGCAACCCACGACCGGGTGACGACCACCTGGCACGGGAGCCGGCACCTCCCGTCTGAGCCGCTGGTCGAACCACGATGTAGCTATAGACCCCGTGACTCGGGTCAGATCGTGGCCCCTGAGGACGGCGGTCAGCCGACCACCTCGGTGACGCACGGGAGGTGCGGTGCCGATGCGAGCCGCGCGTCGGCGGTGATCAGCGGCGCGTCCAGCGCCGCCGCGAGTGCTACGTACAGCGCGTCGTAGAAGCTCAGGTTGTCCCGCAGCGCCCAGGCGACAGCGGCGAGCGAGCCGCGGTGGTCGTGCCGGTGCGTGACCAGACGGGGCGACGCGAGGAGCAGCGTCGCGGCCAGCTCGGGCGCCAGCTGGCCGCGCAGGGTCATCCGTCGCAGGACACTGCCCAGCTCGGCGTCGATCAGGTGCGGCGCGTGGCAATCCGCTGCCGCCATCCGCCGGCGCAGCGCGACGGACTCACCGTCGGTCCGGGTCGTCGCCGCGATCAGGGCCGAGGCGTCCAGGACGATCGCGTTCACCGACGGTCGGCGGCGACATCGTCCGCGATCTGCCGGCCGGACGCGTCGGAACCGCCCCACCGGGCGAGCGTGCGCTCGATCAGCTCCAGCGTCTCCGCGCTCGAGGGAGTCTCCGCCAACTCGACGACCCGCTCGCGCATGTACGCCTGGATCGACTGACCGTCCCGGCGGGCGCGACGCCGCAGCGTCTCGTAGACCGCCTCGGGAAGGTCTCGGACCTGGATCGTCGGCATAGCGCTAAAGTAGCGCAACAACTCCCCGCTTAACAGCTGACTATAGTTCTGGTCATGCCTGAGACGACCTCGCTGGCCAACGTCAAGGCCAAGCTGTCCGCTTACGTCCAGACCGTCCACGCCACCCACGACCGGGTGACGATCACCCGGCAGGGCGAGCCGGTCGCCGTGCTCATCAGCCCGGCGGAGCTGGAGTCCATCGACGCGACCCTGGAGGTCCTCAGCGACCCGGCGTTCAACCTCGCCGAGTTCCTCGCCGAGGGCGAGCACGCCGACGCCCATCCGGAGGAGTCGATGTCGTGGGAGCGGTTCAAGGAAGCTGTCGAGTTCAAGGCCGAGCATGGTGGGTGGCCTGACTGGTATCGAGAGTGACCTACCGCGTCGACCTCAGCAAGCACGCACGCCGCGGGTACCACCGCCTCCCGTTCGACGTCGCGGTGGCTGTCGGCGCACTGTTCGACGGCGTGCTCGCCAGCAACCCGCAGCGGGTCGGCTCGATCCTGCTCGATCCGCCGCTGGCGGGTGTCCATCGCGCGAAGCGCGGTGAGTATGTCGTCCTTTACGACATCGACGACGATGCGATGGTCGTCCGGGTCCGCCGCATCGAGCACCGTCGCACGGTGTACGGCCGACCGCTGCCCACATAACGGGCGTCCTTCGCCGGCTCGACGCTCGCCCGCCTCGACCCGCGCGAGGACGGCCGAGGTATCCCCGTGGGTTTCCGGACGGGCACGGCGGTCATCCACTTACGGTAGGACGTGCGTTCTGCGGCACCGCGGCCCTCGGGTCAGCGGTTGTCGAAGTCCATCGAGCCGAGCACCGCCGACGGACAAGGACCCCCGTGAGCTCGACCAGCACGACAAACCTCGTCACCGACTCGCGGCGACTCGTCGACAAGCTGTGGTCCTACTGCAACCTGCTCCGTGACGACGGGGTCTCCACCATCGAGTACATCGAGCAGCTGACCTATCTGCTGTTCCTCAAGATGGCCGACGAGCGAGCGCACCGATCGCTGAACCCGGAGCGGATCGTCCCGGAGCAGTTCTCCTGGCAGAAGCTGCTCGACGCGGACGGGGACACCCTGGAGGTCACCTACCGGCACATCCTGGACAACCTCGGCCGGCAGCAGGGCACCCTCGGGACCATCTTCCGCAAGGCGCAGAACCGGATCCAGGACCCAGCCAAGCTCAAGCGACTCGTCGTCGACCTGATCGACAAGGAGAACTGGTCCGCCTCCGGTGTCGACATCAAGGGCGACGCCTACGAGCAGCTGCTGGCCAAGGGCGCCGAGGACGTCAAGACCGGCGCCGGGCAGTACTTCACCCCAAGAGCGCTGATCTCGGCGATGGTCGACTGCGTCCGGCCGACCGCCGACGACGAGGTGCTGGACCCGGCCGCGGGGACCGGCGGCTTCCTGCTCGCCGCTCACGAGAGCGCCGCTTCCGATGCGGAGGACCTGACCCCTGACCAGCGCTCGCATCTACGTGACGGTTTCGTGCACGGCGTGGAACTGGTCGACGGCACGGCGCGGCTGGCCGCGATGAACCTGCTGCTGCACGGGATCGGGTCCGCCGGTGGCCCGAGCCTGATCGAGGTGAAGGACGCACTGCTCACCGATCCCGGCCGGCGGTGGTCCGTCGTGCTGTCCAACCCGCCGTTCGGCCGCAAGTCCTCGCTGACGATGGTCGGCGCCGACGGCCGGGAGGCCCGCGAGGACACCGAGATCGAACGGCAGGACTTCGTCGTCACCACCTCGAACAAGCAGCTCAACTTCGTCCAGCACATCGCCACCGTGCTCGCCATCAACGGGCGCGCGGCGGTGGTCCTGCCGGACAACGTGCTGTTCGAGGGGGGCGCCGGGGAGACGCTGCGCCGACGCCTGCTCGCGGACTTCGACCTGCACACGATGCTCCGCCTACCCACCGGGATCTTCTACGCCCAGGGCGTCAAGGCCAACGTGCTGTTCTTCGACAAGCGCCCCGCCGCCGAGAATCCGTGGACCGAGCGGCTCTGGATCTACGACCTGCGGACCAACCAGCACTTCACGCTCAAACAGAACCCGCTGCGCCGCGAGCACCTACAGGACTTCGTCGACTCCTACCGGCCCGGCCGGCCGAGCAGCGAGCGGACCGAGACCGACCGGTTCCACGCGTTCACCCACGACGAGCTCGTCGCCCGCGACAAGGCCAACCTCGACATCACCTGGCTGCGCGACGACTCCCTGGAGACCGGCGACAACCTGCCGCCGCCGGAGGTCATCGCCCGCGAGATCGTCGAGGACCTGACCGCCGCCCTCGCCGAGTTCGAGGCGGTCGCGGCCGCCCTGGAGGCCTCGGCCGGGCGCGCGACCGCGGACGGACTGGGCGCTACCTGACCGGCACGACGTCCAGCGCCGCGGGCAGACCCTCGAAGTCGCCCGGGTTTCTCGTCAGCAGCGGCAGGTCGGCGGTCACGGCGACCGCGGCGATGAGCAGATCGAAGCGCCGGAGCCGCGGCTCGCGACCCGCGGCCCGGACCGCCGCGCACAGCGCCCCGTACACCCGGGCGGCGCCCGGATCGAACGGGAGCGCGTCGAAGGTTGCCGTGACCCAGCCGTAGCGCTCCGCACGCGCGGCGTTCACCAGCGGATCAGGCGTGTGGAGCCCGAAAGCGAGTTCAGCCAGCGTGATCGTGCTGACCGCGGCGGTCTCGGCCGCCCGGGCGACCGCAGCCGCCGGGAAGTCGATGACGACAGAGGTGTCGAGCAGTGCTCTCGGAACTGCCGGCACCGACTCCACGGATCGCAGTCCGTTTCGTCGAGGTGCCGGTCGAGGTCTGCACGTTCGGCGCGGAACTTCTCGACGCCCCAGTCCGGCAGGGTCGCGGCGGTGTCGGCCAACCGCGCCACCGGGACGAACCGCTGCGGCCCAGCCGTCGGGGCCCCCCGGTGCGGCACCAGGTCGGCGACGGGCCTCCCGTTGCTCGTCACCACGAAGCTCTCACCTGCCGACACCCGGCGCATGACCGACCCGCTGTCGTTGCGGAGTTGACGTTGGCTGATCGTCGTCGGCACGGGTCGACCGTAGCGCCGATGTGCTACGCCGCGACCGGCTGCGCGACCTAGAGCGAAGACGTAGAGCGAACCTGACCGGTTCCGATCGACTCCGGTCGGTAGACGGTTGACTACGGCTGAGTTTGAGCGTTTTGTATCGATCACCTACTTGTCGGCGCCGACGCCAACCGCGTCGGGCCCGTTCCCCGGAGGTCCTGTCCGATGAAGCAGCAGGTCACCAACTCCACGTCCGCCGTCCCGGCCGGCTCCACGCCGGACGTCGCGCCGGACGTCGCGCCGGACGCCTCCGTCGGCGCAGCGCCGGGCGGCCCCGGCCGTCGCCGATTCCTGTCCGGGGTCGCCGGCGTCGGCGCCGCGGCCGCGCTGGCCGTTCCGGGCTCGGCGGCTGCCGCCCCCGGCCAGCCGGCCGGTCGCGGCGGCGAAGGCCACGGCGGTGGAGGCCACGGGGGCGGAGGCCACGGGGGCGAAGGGCCCGGGGCCTTGTCGACCCGGCTGCCGGTGTTCGAGCCGATCCGACCGGAGGCGGTCCCGCTCGCGGTGCGCTCGCCCTACCTGTCGACCTGGCTGCCGGCGGACAACCTGCCCGGGACCTGGCCCACGTTCTGGACCGGCCGCGTCACCGCGATGGCGGGTATCGCCCGGATCGACGGCACGTCGTACCTCTTCCTCGGCAACCCTGCCCTTGGCAATCCGTTCCCGACCATGCGCCAGACGTCGCTGGTGACGACCTCGACCCGGTCGACGTTCACCTTGGAGCAGGCCGGCGTACAGGTGGTCGTGGAGTTCTTCTCCCCGGTCGAGCCCGGCGACATCAGGCGGCAGAGCGTTCCTTTCTCCTACGTCAGCGTCAGCGCGTCCAGTACCGACCGGAAGTCGCATGCGGTGACCCTTTACCTGGACATCTCCGGTGAGTGGGCATCGGGCTCGCCGACGACGCCCATCACCTGGGACGAGCAGTCCGTCCGCGGGTCCGGGCAGTCGCTGGTCAGTCTCAGCGTTACCCCGGCCAACCCCAGGGTCCTCACCGAGAACGGGGATTCCGCCGAGTGGGGCACCATCGTGTGGTCCACCGCGCAGCGCCGGGGTCTGACCTGGCAGATCGGCGCGGACGCCGACGTGCGCACCCAGGCGACGACGAAGGGCGTGCTCACCGGCACCGTCGACTCCGTCAAGCCACGGCCGATCAACGACCGCTACCCGGTCTTCGCCTTCAACCTCGACCTGGGCCGCGTCGGTCGCGAGAGCACCGCTCCGCTCGTGGTGAGCATCGGCCATGTCCGCGAACCGGCGCTGAGCTATCTCGGAAAGGACCTCGCGCCGCTGTGGACGAGCTACTGGCAGTCTTGGCAGGCGATGGTCGCGGCGTTCCACGCCGACGTGACCGCGGCACGACGCCGGGCCGACGCGCTGGACACCCGGATCGAGCGCGACGCCACGAGGGCGGCCGGCCCGCGGTACGCGGCGCTGTGCGCCGTCGCGCTGCGGCAGGCCTACGCCGGAACCGAACTGGTCCGCGGCCCCGACGGCCAGCCGTGGGCCTTCCTGAAGGAGATCTCCAGCAGCGGCAACGTGTCCACGGTCGACGTTATGTACCCGTCCGTCCCGGTATTCCTCTATGCCGACCCGGAGTACCTGAAGCTGCTGTTGGCACCGCTGCTGAGCTACGTCGAGAACAACCCCTACCCGAAGACGTTCGCACCGCACGACATCGGCGCCAGCTACCCCAACGCCAGTGGCCACCTCACCACCGGCGAGGAGGACATGCCGGTCGAAGAATCCGCGAACATGATCATCATGGTGGCCGCCTACCTGGCGCGGACCCGCGCCGCGGACGCCCGCGTCTATGCCACCGCGCATTACCGGGTGCTCAAGCAGTGGGCGGACTACCTTGTCGCGAACGCGCTGGACCCCGCGAACCAGAACCAGACCGATGACTTCACCGGGTTCATCGGGCACAGCGTCAACCTGGCCCTGAAGGGGATCGTCGGCGTCGGAGCGATGGCACAGATCGCGCGTGCGGCCGGCAACGGCGCCGATGCGGCGCACTACTCCTCGGTGTCGAGGGACTACATCGGTCAGTGGGCGGTCAAGGCCCAGGACGCTTCGGGCACTCACCTCAAGCTCGCCTACGACCTGCCCGGCACCTGGAGTCTGAAGTACAACGGTTATGCCGACCGGCTGCTCGGACTCGGGTTGGTCCCCCGCGCGGTCGCCGACGAGGAGGCTGCCTGGTACCTCTCGCGGGCCAACACCTACGGCGTCCCCTTGGACATCCGGCACACCTATACCAAGGCCGACTGGGAGATGTGGACCGCCGCCTGGCTGAAGGACCACACCGAGCTGCGCGACCTGCTGGTGGAAAGCCTCTACCTGTTCACGACCACCACCGGATCCCGGGTGCCGATGACCGACTGGTACGAGACGGTCATCGACCGGCAGGTGGGCTTCCAGGCCCGGCCGGTGGTCGGCGGTTTCTACGCCCTGCTGACCGTCTGAGACCCGGGATCGAGAGACGAGGACGGACGATGTCGACTGCGTTCCGAACCCGCGGGCCGGGGCTGCTCGCGGCCATGGCGCTGGTGATCCCACTACTGCTCGGCACGTCGGGGACGAGCGCCGCCTCCGCGGTTCACCCCGCGGACCCGGGGCAGGTGCCCGTCGCGGCGACGCCGCCCGTCCGCCCGCAGCCGGTCACCGGTACCCACCTGCTCGACCACGGGTCCTACCTCGCGGGCCTGAACGACCCGAATTGGTACGAGGCGAACATCCCGTTCGTCGACCTGCCGGACAAGACGATCCAGGACGTCTACTACTACCGCTGGCGAGTCTGGAAGGAGCACCTGCGCTACACCAATCCGACCGACGGCTGGATCTCCACCGAGTTCCTCGACTGTTGCGGCTACGCGGCGCCCTACCAGGCCGTCAATGCCGCAGCCGGCCACCAGATCAGCGAGGGGCGGTGGCTGCGCAACCCCGAGTACGTCGACGACTACACCCGCTTCTGGCTGACCGGCCCGGGCTCGGGACCGAAGCCGGCCACCGACGCGGTGAACGCCGACACCACCGACTGGGCCCACGAGTACAGCTTCTGGTTGGCCAGCGCCGCCTACGGGCGGGCCCAGGTGTCCGGGGACCTCACCGAAGTGACGAAGCTGCTGCCGCAGCTGGAGCGTCAGTACCGCGGCTGGGACAAGCAGTTCAACGCCGACCTGGGGCTGTACTGGTCGGTCCCGGTGTGGGATGCGATGGAGTTGTCCGCGTCGTCCTATCGGTCCAGCGACCCCTACCACGGGGGAGCCGGGTACCGGCCGACGCTGAACTCCTACCAGTACGGCGACGCGATGGCGATCAGCCGGATCGCGGCCCTGGTGCACGACCGGAAGACCCAGTCCGCGTACGCACGGCGAGCCACGAACCTCAAGGCGGCCATGCAGAGATGGCTGTGGGATCCGGCCCGCGGCTTCTACTACGCGATGGCCCGGGACAACAATCCCCAGCACGCGCTGCTCGACACCCGGGAGGAGATCGGCTTCATTCCGTGGCAGTTCGGGGCGGCACAACCGGGTGACTCCACCGCCTGGGCGCAGCTGAAGGACCCGCAGGGCTTCGCCGCCCCGTACGGTCCGACCACCGCCGAGCGCCGCAGCCCCCTGTTCATGTTCGAGGCCGGGAACTGCTGCCGGTGGGACGGTCCGAGCTGGCCGTTCGCGACGGCGCAGACGCTGACTGGGCTGGCGAACCAGCTCGACGACTACCCCGCGCAGACCACGGTCACCAAGCAGGACTACGCCGACGCGCTGACCACCTATGCCCGGACCCAGTACCGCGACGGAAAGCCCTACGTCGCCGAGGCGCACGACCCGGAGCGCAATTCCTGGATCTACGACGGTTTCAACCACAGCGAGGACTACAACCACTCGACGTTCAACGACCTGGTGCTCTCCGGCCTGCTCGGTCTGCGGCCGCAAACCGACGCCTCGCTGCGGATCCAGCCGCTGGTCCCGGCGGGCTGGGACCACTACGCCGTGGAGAACGTGCCCTACCACGGCCACAACGTCAGCGTCCTGTGGGACCGCGACGGGACGCACTACAAGCAGGGCGCCGGGATGAAGGTCTACCTCGACGGTCGGCTCGTCCGGTCCTCGGCGACCCTGAGGGACCTGACCGTGCCGGTGCCTGCGGTCAGGCGCACGCCGAAGGCAGCGGCCGGAGCCCCGCAGCGGCAGGTGAACGACGCGGCGAATCCGCTGCGTCAGGGCTACCCGAAGCCGATCACCTCCTACACGTGGCAGAACGACAACCCGTGGAGCGGCATCGACGGCAAGGTCTGGTTCACCGAGGTGCCGGAGAACACCCGGTGGACCAATTACTCCTCACCCAACGCCCACGACTACTACGGCGTCGACTTCGGCGTCGCCACACCGGTCGGCCACATCCGCTGGTACGGCTACGACGACGGTGGGGGAGTCCGGCCGGCCGCGGACTACCGCGTGCAGTACCTGACCGCAGCCGGATGGGCGGACGTACCCGGGCAGACCCGGGCCGAGGCCCGGCCGGTCGGGAACGGGCCGAACGACATCACGTTCCCGGTCGTCACGACGACGCAGGTGCGGCTGCTGTTCACCAACCCGCCCGGCGCGTACGTCGGCGTCACCGAGCTGCAGTCGTGGAGTTCGTCCAGCGCGGACGCGGCCGTCACTGTCGGCCCGGCCAACTCTGCTGGTGCCGTCTCCGTCCAGGGCCCGACAGCGGTCACCGTCACGGTGCGCAACACGACCGGAATGGCCTTGACCCGCCTGTCGGTGTCGCTGGCGCTGCCCGCCGGGTGGACGGCCGTTCCGATCGCGGGCAGCAACGGCGCCGCAATCCCCCCCGGCGGCTCCAGGCAGGTGACGTTCACCGTCACGCCACCCGCCGACGCGGTGCCGGGCACGGTCACCGACCTGGTGGCCACCGCCGACTACACCTCGCGGCACGTGGCGCGCAGCACCCACAGCAGGCAGTCGCTCTCGATCGCCTACCCGGCCGGACAGCAGGCTCCGGTCGGCACCTGGACGCTGGACGAGGGATCCGGCGCGGTCGCGCACGACAGCTCCGGCGGCGGTCACGACCTGGCCCTGCAGAACGGCCCAGCCTGGGTACCCGGGCGATCGGGCTCGGCGCTGCAGTTCGACGGGGTGTCGCAGAGCGCCCAGACCGCAACCCCGGTCGTGGACACCGCGGGGAACTTCAGCGTCGCGGCCTGGGTCCAACTGACCGGCACCGACCACTTCGCCACGGCGCTGAGCCAGGACGGCACCACCACCAGTGGGTTCTTCCTGCAGTACTCGCTGGCCGACGGCCGGTTCGCCTTCGCCACCGGCGAGGGCCGCGCGCTGGCCGACGCCCAGCCGGTCACCGGCCGCTGGTACCACCTGGTCGGGGTGCACGACGCGAACGCCGGCACCTACACCCTCTACGTCGACGGGCAGCCGCAGGCGCGCGTCCTGCACCAGGCGCCGGGCGACCCCGCGGCGGGACCGTTCGCCGTCGGCCGCGGGTTCGCCGGCGGTCGCCCGACCGACTTCTGGCCGGGCACCATCGACCAGGTCCACGCCTGGAACCGGGTGCTGCCGGCCGCGGACGTGTCGGCCCTGTACGCCTCGGGTGGCTGAGGACGCCTCGGACACTGGCGTCGTGGACGTGCCGGGGATCGACCCTGACCGGCACGTCCACGGCTCCGGTCCGACCGAGGCGGTCAGGCGGCGGGCCGCCAGTAACCTGACGGTGACCGAATCACCTCGGAGGGATCCCTTGATGACCGCTGTTGCCGCCCCGCCCACCTCGACCGGGATGCCGCCGCCGTTCAAGGTCGCCGACCTGTCCCTGGCCGAGTTCGGCCGCAACGAGCTCCGCCTCGCCGAGCACGAGATGCCTGGCCTGATGGCGATGCGCGAGCGGTTCGGGCAGAGCAAGCCGCTGACCGGGGCACGGATCACCGGGTCGCTGCACATGACGGTGCAGACGGCGGTGCTGATCGAGACCCTGGTGGCCCTCGGCGCGGCGGTCCGCTGGGTCTCCTGCAACATCTTCTCCACCCAGGACCACGCCGCCGCGGCCGCGGTGGTCGGGCCGACCGGCACCGTCGAGGACCCGGCCGGCGTCCCGGTGTTCGCCTGGAAGGGTGAGACGCTGCCGGAGTACTGGTGGTGCACCGAACAGGGGCTGGCCTGGCCGACCACCGGTCCGGACGGGCAGCCCGACGGGGGCACCGAGGGACCGAACATGATCCTCGACGACGGGGGCGACGCGACCCTGCTGGTCCACCTCGGCGTGCAGTTCGAGGCCGCGGGCGCCGTCCCGCAGACCCAGGAGACCGACTCCGAGGAGTACGCGGTCATCCTGGACACCCTGCGCCGGTCGCTGGCCGAGGACTCCCGGCGCTGGACCGGCCGGGCCGCCGAGATCATCGGGGTCACCGAGGAGACCACCACCGGTGTTCTCCGGCTCTACGACTTCGCCCGCGCCGGCACGCTGCTGTTCCGCGCGATCAACGTCAACGACTCGGTCACCAAGAGCAAGTTCGACAACAAGTACGGGACCCGTCACTCCCTCATCGACGGGATCAACCGGGCCACGGACGTGCTGATCGGCGGCAAGGTCGCGGTGGTCTGCGGCTACGGCGACGTCGGCAAGGGCTGCGCGGAGTCGCTGCGCGGGCAGGGCGCCCGGGTGATCGTCACCGAGATCGACCCGATCTGCGCGCTGCAGGCGGCGATGGACGGGTTCCAGGTGGCAACCCTCGACGAGGTGCTGCCGATCGCGGACATCGTCGTCACCGCCACGGGGAACAAGGACGTGGTCACCGCCGATCAGGTGGCCGCGATGAAGCACCAGGCGATCCTGGGCAACATCGGCCACTTCGACAACGAGATCGACATGGCCGGGGTCGCCAAGGTGCCCGGCATCCGGCGCACCCGGATCAAGCCGCAGGTCGACGAGTGGACGTTCCCGGACGGGCACAGCGTCATCGTGCTGAGCGAGGGGCGGCTGCTGAACCTGGGCAACGCGACCGGCCACCCCAGCTTCGTGATGTCCAACTCCTTCACCAACCAGGTGCTGGCCCAGATCGAGCTCTACACCAAGCCCGACGAGTACGGCCGCGAGGTCTACGTGCTGCCCAAGCACCTGGACGAGGAGGTCGCGCGACTGCATCTCGCCGCGCTCGGTGTCCAGTTGACGACGCTGACCAAGGAGCAGGCCGAGTACATCGGCGTGCACGTCGAGGGCCCGTACAAGTCCGACCAGTACCGCTACTGACCGGACCCGCCACTGATCGGGGCCGCTACTGATCGGGGCCGCCACTGCGAGGTCGGTGCCGGCAGCCGGCCAGCACGGCGGCGAGGTAGTCGGCCGGCGGTGTCCCGGGTGGCGGCGGGGTGACGCGGGCGGCGACGGCGTCGGCGAGCTGCCGGCCGAGCCGCTCGTCGGCCTCGGGGGACAACTTCGGCCGCCGGTCCAGGTAGGAGCGCACCCGGCTGGCGAGCGCGTCGTCCAATCCGACCAGATCGGATCGGGCGGTCCACGGCGTCAGCGACGCCGGTGGAGCCACCGGGTCCCTGCGGGGCCGGCGCGGTGCCCGCTCGCGGACGACGAAGGTGCCGGCGAGCCGGTCGCCGATCCGCTTGTCCCGGTCGGACAGCACCGCCGAGACCAGCCCGCCGGACCATGCGGTGGCGGGGAAGTCGACCAGGCCGGCGATGCCGCGGACCAGCGCCTGACCGAAGCTCACCGCGCCGCCGTCGTCGCGGACCGTCCGCAGGACGAGCGCCATCTTTCCCAGCGTGCGCCCGCGGTTGAGGGTGTCGAAGGCCACCGGGTAGCCGAGGAAGACCACCGCGGCGCCGGCGATTACCACCGCGCCGACCGCCGACGCCGACAGGTCGCCGACGCCGAGGAACACCGCCGTCAGGCCCAGCGCCGCGGCCACTGCGACCTCGACGGTGATGTCGATCAGGTAGGCGAGCATCCGCGTCGGAACCCGCGCCACCGGCAGATCCAGGACGACCCCGTCCCCGGTCACCAGTCCCGAGTCCGGTTCCCAGGCGGTGGACACCGCTGGAGTCTGGCAGGACAGGGCGGGGCACGACTGTCGGCCGGGTCTGGCACGGTGGCCTCCGTGGGGCCTCGTGGATCTTGACCGGCTCGTCACCGAGCGCCGGCCCGACTGGGACCGGCTGGACCGGCTTGGCCGCCGCCGCCGGCTGACCGGTCCCGAGGCCGACGAGCTGGTCGCGCTCTACCAGTCGGCCGGTGCCGACCTCACCCGGGTCCGCTCTGCCGGCACGGACCCCGCGACCGCGGCCCGGCTGTCCGGCGTGCTGGCCCGCGCCCGGACCGTGCTCACCGGGGCGCGGACCCCCGCCTGGCGGGCGGTCGCCGACTTCTTCACCGTCGACTTCCCGGTGACGGTGTACCGGTCGGCGCGGTGGAGTCTGTGGGCGGCGGGGGCGTCGCTGGCGCTGGCCGCCGTCCTGGCCGGGTGGGTGTCGCGGACGCCGTCGGTGCTGGCGAACCTGGGCACCGGCGCGGAACTGCGGCAGCTGGCGTACACCGACTTCGAGAGCTACTACTCCACCGACTCCGCCGCGGCGTTCGGCGCGCGGGTCTGGACCAACAACGCCTTCATCGCCGCGCAATGCCTGGTCGTCGGGGTGCTGCTGGTCCCGGTGGTCCTGATTCTCGCCTCGAACGCGGCCAACATCGGGGTGTCCGCCGGGGTGATGGCGTCCTTCGGCCGACTCGACGTGTTCTTCTCGCTGATCGTCCCGCACGGCCTGCTGGAGCTGACGGCGGTGTTCGTCGCGGCCGGGGCCGGGATGCGGCTGGGTTGGAGCTGGATCGACCCTGGTCCGCTGTCGCGCGGGCAGTCGCTGGCCCGGACCGGCCGGGCCACGGTTCGGGCGGCCCTCGGGCTGACGGTCGTCCTGGCCGTGTCCGGGTTGCTGGAGTCGGTGGTCACCCCCTCGCCGCTGCCGACCTGGGCCCGGGTGGGCATCGGGGTGGTCGTCGAGGTCGCGTTCCTCGGCTACGTGATCGTCCTGGGCCGGCGCGGGGTCGCCGCCGGCCGCGACGGGGACCTGGCCGCCGACGCGCGCGAGGCCGTCCTGCCGACCGCCGGCTGACGCCCGGAACCCTTGCGCTCGCGAGCCCTGTCTGCCGACCTCGGTTCCGGCCGCTCGGCCGTGGCGGCCGGGAGGTTCCCCGCCCGGCGGTAGCGGTAGCTGAGCACCAGGGTCCGCGACAGGACTTCGCACAACGCCATGGTGATCAGTGCTGTGGACCAGGTGCTGATGGAGTGCAGGTCGAGCGTCTGGCTGAGTCGGCCGATCGCGGCGGCGCCACCGTGCAGCGCGACGATGCCGAACACCAACCGTGAACACATGCCGATGATCCACAGCGCGGCCGCGGCCGGCCGCGCCTTCACCATCACCTTGTCGTTCTCGCGGTAGACGCGGGTGAGTAGGGCGCAGCCGACGCCCAGGGCGAGGCCGACCGCGGCGAGCGCGGTCATGAACACGATGTCCGAGGTCTTGCCGGGAATCGGCCGAGATAGTCGAACGCCGCCCAGAGGACGAGGCCCACGGGCCACAGCAGGCTGGCGACGCTCAGTTGGCGTCCGCGAATCTGTCGCAGAACCAGGATGACGAGGCCGAGCGAGATGGCGATGTCGGTCCAGTTCATCTCCGCTCCTCTCCATTGAAGTCGGGTGTCGCGCGGGTCAGGGTCGGGTTGTCGTGTGCGAGGTGCATCGCAAGAGATACATCTGTAGAGATGTTAGCCTCGTCTGGGCGGATCGGAGATCAGGTCGGGTCAGACCGGCGTGCGGAGGGGTCGTCATGGACGTCGTCCGACTGAACGCCCTGTCCCGGCAGCTGCGGGAGGTCGCCCTCGCAGCCAGCCACGGAAGTGGGGACCTCGACATCTCCGTCGGCCAGCTGGCGGTGATCGAAGCCGTGGCGCGGACGCCGGGCAGCACGGTAGCGACGATCACCCGCACGACCGGGCTGGCGCAGAGCTGGGTGTCGACGATCGTGCGGGAGTTGGCGGACGCCGGGGTCTTCGTCCTCGCCAGTGACCCGGACGACCGTCGCCGGACCCGGGTGTCGCTTTCCCCGGACGCGGCCCGCCTGACGTTCGAAGACCGGGGCGTGCGGTCGATCGATGCCGGGCTCGCCCAGGCCGTTCCGCACCTCGGCTCAGCGGGTGCACGGCGGGTCGTCGACCTGCTGACCGAGCTCGAGTCGCTGCTGCATCCAGAAGCGGGTCCGAGCGTCGACCGTGAGCAGTGATCTCAGACTCGACTCGGAAGGGCGTGACCGTGCGGCTCCGGGGAGCCGACCTGCTGGAACCCGGGTGCCGGTCGAGGCGTCGGTCTGCTCGGCCAACGCCCTAAGCGCTGCAGTCACCACCCGTTCGTCCATGCAACCGGTCGGCGAACCTCGGCCAGCCGAACCGCGCCACCGGAAAGCCCGACCACGTGTGTTCGCCGCCGTCGGACCGCACGCGGCTTGCGTCGACCTCGGGTCCGCCGTCACCGTCCGGGACGTCGGGGGAGGTCTGTCGTTTACCTGACGGTGACGGACCTCGTTGTCAGCTGAACGTCAACCAGTTGAGGTTGGTGAAGTCCTGACCGGAGCCGGTCGCGAACGTCAGGTAGACGGTGTGGGTGCCGGTGGTCGCGGTGATGGCCCCGGGCACCGTCTTCCAGCTCTGCCAGCCGCCGGTGCTGCCGACGGACACGCTGCCGATCACCGGACCCGTCAGGCTGTCCAGGCGCACCTGGACGGTGCCGCTGACGCCGGCCGCGGCTCCGGAGGCAACCCGCGCGGAGAAGGTCCGCAGCCCCGTGCCGCCGAAGTTCACGTTGTCGTACCTGAGCCAGTCGCCGTTGCCGATCCAGCCGACGTCCCGACCGCCGCCGGTGTCCGACGTCGTCTCCGTGCCGGTGCCGGACTGCGCGCTGGCGCTCTCCGCCTGGATGGTGGACGTGGCGCTCGTACCCGTGGGCGCACCGCCGCCGGCGGCCGGCTTGTTGTAGACGGCGACCGAGTCGATGACCATCGCGCCGCCGGACACCGTCGACCCGTTCGGACCTCCACCGAAGGCGTTGGGGAAACCGCCACCGATGGCCAGGTCGTAGATGATGAAAAACGGGTGGTCCGCGGCATTGGACCACGTGGTCGCGTCGACCTGATCGGCGCGGATCGTGAAGTAGTTCGCGCCGTCCAGGTAGTAGCGGATCTGCTCCGGAGAGGTCGAGCGGTCGATCTCCACGGCGTAGTCGTGGAAACCGGTCTGGCAGCCCGGGCACGCGTGCTCGCCACTACCGATCCCGGTCGACTCGTTGCACGGGCCGCCCGGGTTGACGCCACAGTGCAACGTGCCGAACACGGAGCTGCGCCCGTTGATGTCCTCCATGATGTCGACCTCGCCGATGCCCGGCCAGGTCCCGCCCGTGCGCAGGCCCGCGCCGAGCATCCAGACGCCGGCCAGTAGCCGGCGCCGTTGGCGGTGCTCACGTTCGGCTGCTGCAGGACCGACTCCATTCGGACGACGCCGCCGGGTGCCGCGCCGAACGTTGCGGCCTGCGTCTCCACCCGCCCCGAGGTCCATCCGCTGCCCGGGTCGGTGCCGGCGTGCAGCGCCTTGAGCACGAGGTGACCGGCGCCGTCCTGGTAGACGTTGGCGGTGCTGGAGGTCATCGTCTCGATCTCGCCGGTGCCGAAGGTGTCGCCCGGGCCGGTGTCGTATTTCCAGGTCGAGGAGGGGAGACCGGTCCCTGCCGCGCCGCTGAAGTCGTCGCTCCACGTCGTGCTGAAACCGGGTGGCGGAGCGGGGACCGCGGCGTGGGCCGGAGACGCGGGACCGATGACGGTCAGCGGAACGCCCACCACCGCGGCGGCGGTCAGTGCCGCCAGCAGCCGACGGGCTCTCCGCCGCGACCCCGGCGTACCGAAACCGGCGGACACACGGGACAGACGGGACACGTTGGCGACGCTGCGCATGACTCGGCTCCTTCGTCGACAGCCTCAGGCGACCTGAAGTTACGCCTGTCTGACTAACGGTGACGAGCTCGCCGGCGACTGCGGGCCTGACGCCTGGTCCCGGCGTCGAGCTGTCCGACAGCGACAGTGGTTCCGGCCCGGCCGACCCGACGGCCGCCCTGGGCGTCGTCAGGTGTCGCTGCCGGACAGCCACGTCGGACGGGACCCGGCGGGCGCATCATCGGCGGATGAGCTACGAACTGGTCCGTCCCCGTAACCGGGTGATAGCGGGCGTCTGCAGCGGGCTGGCCGACCGCTACGGGCTGCGGGCGAGCACGGTCCGGCTGATCTTCGTCCTGTCCTGCCTGCTGCCGGGGCCGCAGGTTCTGGCCTACCTGGCGCTGTGGATCCTGATGCCGGACGCGTCCCGGCGCTGACCCCGGCCCCTGTCCCCGGCCCCTGACCCGGCCCGGCTGGGTCAGAGCCGGGTCACAGGCGGGTCAGAGCCGCCCGGTGCGTTTGAGCTCCAGATACAGGTCGGCCAGCCGGGGGGCAATCGCGTCGGGCGGGGCGTCGAGAACCAGGACGCCGTCGCGTTCCAACGCCGCGGCCGCGTCGGCCCGGTCCAGCCGGTCCCGGGCGGCGGCGCCGGCGCTGTAGACCGCGCCGAGTTCGTCGTCGGCGGATCTCGGGTCGGCGGATCTCGGGTCGGCGGATCTCGCGTCGGCCGGTCCGGCGCCCGCGGACGCCGGGTCGGCCACGGCGGCGACCACGACGGTGTGCCGACGCAGCAGCGTGGCCAGGGCCGGGCGCAGTCCGGACCGGACGACCGGCCCGTCCAGACCGGTCAGCACCACCACCAGCGACCCCGCGGGCGCCCGGGTCAGCACGGTCCGGGCGAGCAGCCGGTGGTCGGTCTCCACCAGCGCCGGCTGCACGGTTGCGGTCACCTCCGTCACCGCGGCCAGCGCGCGGGCCCGCGCCGGGTCCCGCAGCTGGGCCCGGACCAGGCGGTCCAGCACCACCAGCCCGACCCGGTCACCGGCCCGGGTGGCCAGCGCGATCAGTAGCAGCGCCGCGTCGAGCAGGAAGTCCAGCCGGGTCGCCGGCCCGTCGGCGGACTCCAGCCGCCCCGCGCTGGTCCGCCCGGAGTCGAGCACGACGAACACGCTGCGGTCCCGCTGCGGCCGCCACGTCCGGACCACGACTCCGCCGCCGCGGGCGGTGCCGCGCCAGTCGATCGACCTGACGTCATCGCCCGGGACGTACTCGCGCAGCGCGTCGAACTCGGTGCCCGGGCCGCGGACGGCCACCGGGCTGGATCCGTCGAGCTCACGGAGCCGGGCCAGGCGGGACGGCAGGTGCCGCCGGCTGGCGAAGGCGGGCAGGGCGCGAACAGTGCCGGGAACCACCCGGGACCGTTGCCGGGCGGCCAGTCCCAGGGGCCCGACGCTGCGCACAGTCACCCGGACCGCGTGCCGGTCTCCGCGGCGGGTCGGGCGGACCGTCGAGGCGAGTACCCGACGCTGCCCGGCCGGGACGTCCAACCCCAGCCGCCGCGGGCTCGCCCCGGCCGACGGCGGCCAGGCGTCGCGGAGCACGCCCGCGACCCGCCGCCGGCCGGTGTTGGTCAGGACCAGCAGGGACTCGGTGGCCTCACCGAGCCGGACCCCGGTGTCCGGCGACCGGCTGATCGCCACCGCGGACACCGACCCGGCCAGCAGCGCGTCCACCCCTGCCAGCGCCAGTACCGCGAGGGTCACCGCGACCACGCCGCCGGCGGTCGGGGTGACCAGTGCGACGACGAACGCGCCCACCAGCGCGACCAGGGCGGTCCTCCCGGTCAGGGCCATCGCGCAGCCCGACCGCCCCCCGACCGGCCGGTCAACGCGGCACGCCGACGCTGGCCAGCACACCGTCCAGCACCGCCGCCGCGGTCGCCCCCTCCAGCTCCGCCTCCGGCCGCAGCTGGACCCGGTGGGTGAGCACCGGGCGGGCCAGGGCCTTGACGTCGTCGGGGGTGACGTAGGCGCGACCGGCCAGCCACGCCCAGGCGCGCGCCGCCGCCAGCAGCGCAGTCGACCCCCGCGGGGAGACGCCCAGCCGTAGCGACGGCGTCGACCGGGTCGCCTGGGACAGGTCGGCGATGTAGCCGATGACCTCCGGCCGGACCTCGACGGTCCGGACGGCGGCCCGGGCGGCGGCGATGTCCTCGGCACCCGCGACCGGCCGGATCCCGGCGCCGGCCAGGTCGCGCGGGTCGAAGCCGCGGGCGTGCCGGGTCAGCACCTCCACCTCCTCGGCGCGGGCGGGCAGCGGTAGCTCGACCTTGAGCAGGAACCGGTCCAGCTGCGCCTCGGGCAGTGGGTAGGTGCCCTCGTACTCCACCGGGTTCTGGGTGGCGACCACGACGAACGGGTCCGGCAGTGGGCGCGGGCGGCCCTCGACGCTGACCTGCCGTTCCTCCATCGCCTCCAGCAGCGCCGCCTGGGTCTTCGGCGGCGTCCGGTTGATCTCGTCCGCCAGCAGCAGGTTGGTGAACACCGGCCCGTCGCGGAAGGAGAACTCGGCGCTGCGGCTGTCGTAGACCAGCGACCCGGTGATGTCGCCGGGCATCAGGTCCGGGGTGAACTGCACCCGGGCATGCGAGAGCCGCATCGCCTCGGCCAGGGCCCGGACCAGCAGCGTCTTCGCGGTCCCCGGCACCCCCTCCAGCAGGACGTGACCGCGGCACAGCAGCGCGACGACGAGGGCGGACACCGCGCCGGACTGGCCGACGACGGCCCGGCCCAGCTCGGTACGGACGGCGTCCAGTGCCGCCCGGGCCCGCAGCGCCTCCGGCGGCTCGTCGCCGGATGTCCTGGTCGGCGCGGCGGTGGGGTCCTCGGTCACGTCGCTCGGGTCCTCTCGATCAGGTCGGCCAGCCCGCGGGCGAGCCCGGTCAGCGCCTCGTCGTCGTCCGGATCCGGGCCGGCCAGCAGCGCCTCGACATCGCCCGCCGAGCGCCCGGACCGCGCGGCCACGGCTGCCACGAGACCGGTTGCCACCGGGCCGGGTGCCACCGGGCCGGGTGCCACGAGACCGGGTGCCACGAGACCGGGTGCCACCGGGCCGGGTGCCACCGGGCCGGGGTGCGCCTCCGGCCGGCCGGCATCCCGGCGGGGGACGGGCTGACCGACCCGGACGGCGAGGTCGCGGACGGCGACCGCCCGCAGCGCGCCCGCCGCCGCGTCGCGGGCCCGGTGCCGCCGGTACAGCCGCGCCCGGCCCGCCGTCGTCTCGCCGGCCGCGACGACGACCGGCAACCGCTCAGGCACCACCGGCCCGATGCGCCGGCCGCGGGCCAGGGCGAACAGCAGCGCCGCCACCGCGACCTGCGCGGCCGCCGGTCCGACCCAGCCGGGCAGCAGCGCGGTAAGCGGCCGGCCGGGTTGGCCGGGCTCGATCGCGTCGGCGGCGGCGGGCCGGTACCAGACCAGCGTCGGCCGCTCGCCGAGCAGGTCCAGCGCCAGCGCGGCCGCGCCGCCGGCGGCCAGGGAATCGTTGCGCAGTAGACCCGCGGTGCCCAACACGTCGACGTCGGCACGGCGGCCGGACCCGGCCACCCGGACCAACGCGGCCCCGGACGACCCGGGATAGCAGGCCGTCGCCGCCCCCGGACGGACCGAACCCCGCACCGCGTAGGTCCGGCCGGACAGGTCGACGCCGCCGGCCCGGCGCGCGGCGCGCAGCGCACAGCCGGGTTCGGCCGCGGGCGAGGTCGCCGTCGCGGCGGTCCGCACGTCCGGCAGCACGGCCGCCAACTGCCGCGACGACGGGGTGATGAGGACCACGCGGGCACCGCTGTCGACGATCCGTCTGGTCAGGTCGACCGAGACGGCCTGAGCGGACGTGACGAGCACCGTCCGCTGCGCCGCCGCGGCACCCGCGACCGCCTGTAACGCGGCGGGCCCGGAGTCCGCGGCCCGGACGTCGACGCCGTTGTCGCCGAGCAGCCGCACCAGGGCGAGCGAACCTTCGGGGCCGGCCTCCGCCGTGCCGAGCGGACCACTGTTGCCACGTGGGCGGAGCAAGCCGGTCGCGACCACCAGGACGACGACCGCACACAGGGCGGCGACCAGCAGGCGGTTGCGGCGCAGCGCTACCCGAACGGTGCTCACCGCCCTGCCCCGACCGACCCTGCCCCGACCGACCCTGCCCCGACGGTGTCCGCGCCGAATCGCAGCGCCTGCACGGCGTCGTCGGCGGCGGCCACCGCGGCCAGGTCGGCGGGCCCCGCCGGTCGGGAGGAGTAGACGACGCCGCCGAGGGCGTCGGCGGCCGCGGGCAGCACATCGCGCAACCCGGGCCGTTCCGAGGCGGCGTCGTCGGCGATCTCCACGGCCGTCCGCCCGGGCACCGGCATCAGCACGCCGCGCTGCTCCAGCTCCCGGGTCAGCGCGCGAAAGCGTTCCCGGACCGCGCCGGCCCAGTCCCCGGCCGCGGCGGCCCGGGCGGCGGCCGCGCGGTGTCCGGCGGCGTCCACGACGGGTGTCGCGGCCGCGATGTCCGCGTCGCGGGCTCGGCGACGGCGCGCCGGGGGGCCGACCCGCCAGAGGCCGAACGCCACCGCGGCCACGGCGGCCAGCACCACCACCGCACCCACCCACGGCGCCGCGTGCCCGGTGCCGGTGACCCGGTCGAGCAGGTCCAGCAGCCGGTTCCGGATCCCGCTCACCAGGTCGCCGAGCCGGTCGCCGAGCCCGCTGCGGTAGACGCCGCGGGACAGCTCCCGCCGGGCGGCATCGCCCGCCTCGTCCCGGCCGAGGTCCACCGGCGCGTCCGTCCCGAACGCCTGTGTCGGCAGTCTCATCCGGGCCGGCGGCGGGCCGCGTCGGCGCCCAGGGCCAGCTCCAGGTCCAGGCCCTCGCGGCGCATCCGCAGGTCCAGGTAGGTCAGCGTCGTCCCGGCTGCGGTGAACGGCAGGGAGATCACCAGGCCGACCACGCTGGTCAGCGCGGTGAGGATCGGCATGCCGACCCGCGCGGCCGTGCCCGATGCGCCCAGCGGGATCCCGATCAGGCCGAGCGGGACCTGGATCAGCTGGGCGGCGACGCTCGCGATGAGCTGGACGAGCAGCAGGATGCCGAGGGTCCGCCACAGGTGGCCGCGGGTCAGCCGCCAGGTCCGCGCGATCGCCGCGAAGAGCCCGATCGGCCGCCCGGTGCTGCCCGGGAACCAGCCGTCGAGCACGAGCACGACCGGCGTCAGGCCCAGGCGGCCGACGTAGACCAGCGCGAACAGCACGACCGCGGCCAGGCCGAGCAGGACGACCACGACGAGGAGGACGACCTGGGCGCCGCCCGACGTGGACGCGACGACCGCGAACCCGAGGGCGACCAGAACCGCTATGCCCACCGCGAGGGCGATGCTCGCGGCGACGCCCAGGACGAGCCCCAGCCCGATCAGCGGGAGCACCCGGCCGCGGGCAAGGCGCCAGGCCTGGCGGGCGGTCGTCCGGTCGCCGAGCGCGGAGCGTGCGACGACGACGGTCAGCACCGCGGTCACGGCGAGGGTGGCCAGACCGAACAGGACGACAACCGGCGCGAGCCTGAGTCCATCCAGGGCCAGCCGGCCGCTCTGGGCGTCGGTCAGGCCGATGCTGCCGCTCCGGAAGGGGTTGAGCAGTGTCGGTGCCGTCCGGGAGAGCAGTGCACCGGTGGCGAGTCCGTACACGGCGCCGACGACCGCCGGCAGGGCCAGCATCGGCTTGGGGTTGCGACGGATCGCCTGCAGCGAACCGTCGAGGAGTTCGCCGACGCCGAGCGGGCGGAGCGGGATGGTGCCGGGCTTCGGAGCGGTGTCGGCCGGTTCCCACTGGCCACCGGCGCCCGGCTGATCCCAGCCACCGGCGCCCGGCTGGTCCCAGCCGGCGGGCGGGCCGGGGGGTCGGCCGGGGGGTGGGCCGGGAGGCCCGGCGGTCGGGTCCGATCCCGGCAGCGGGGCCTGCGGTGGGCCGCCGGACCCGGGCCGCTGCCACCCTCCGGAGTCGCTCACGCCGTACACTCCCGCCGTCGGGGGGCCGACCATCGGTGTGGGCCCGCGCCGGCCATCGTGTCAGGGCCCCGGCCGGCCCGAACGGCAGCGAGCCCCGCGACGCCGGTGCCGTCGCCCGGGGTCGCGTCTCTGGCACAATTGCAAGGCTGCGGTCGCGCCGGCTCCCGGTCGCGCCACCGCAGCCGAGGAGGCGCAATGCGCGGGACCGTCCTGGTCGTCGACGATGACAGTGCGCTGGCGGAGATGCTCGCCATCGTGCTCCGGCAGGAGGAGTACGAGCCTGTCGTCTGCACGACCGGCACCGCCGCCCTGGCCGCCTTCGAGGACGCCAAGCCGGACCTGGTCCTGCTGGACCTGATGCTGCCCGGCATCGACGGCGTCGAGGTGTGCCGGCAGATCCGCGCCGTCTCGGGCGTCCCCGTCGTCATGCTGACCGCCCGGTCCGACACCGTCGACATCGTGGCGGGGCTCGAGGCCGGAGCCGACGACTACGTGGTGAAGCCGTTTAAGCCCAAGGAGCTCGTCGCCCGGATCCGGGCCCGGTTGCGCCGGGACGACACGTCGACGGAGACCCTGCAGATCGCCGACGTCACGATCGACGTCGGCGGGCACGTGGTCCGCCGGGGCGACCAGCGGATCTCGCTGACCCCGCTCGAATTCGACCTGCTCGCGGCGCTGGCCCGCAAGCCGCGGCACGTCTTCACCCGCGAGACGCTGCTGGAGCAGGTGTGGGGCTACCGGCACCCCGCCGACACGCGGCTGGTCAACGTGCACGTCCAGCGTCTGCGGTCGAAGGTCGAGCGCGACCCGGACCACCCCGAGGTCGTCGTGACCGTCCGCGGTGTCGGTTACAAGGCGGGACCGCCGTGACGGCCGCCGCCGTGACCGCCGCCGTCGGTCGCGCCGTCGGCGGGCCCGCGGGTCCCGCTCCGCGGTGATCCGGCGGGCATCCGGCCCTGCGCACCCGGACGTCGGCGTGCACCCCGACCTTGCTGTGCACCCCGACGTCGCTGCGCAGCCGGACCTCACCGTGGAGCCCGGGGACCGGCCGGCGGATTCGGACGGGACGGGGACGGTCACCGGGGCGGTCCGGCGGACCTGGCGGCCCGGGCGGCCGCTCCGCCCGTCGCGGCCGCCGCGGCGCCGCCGCTGGTCCCGCGGCCTGGCGCCAACCGCCCTCCCACCGACCGCTCTTCCACCGACCGCCGTCTCACGGACCGCCGTCCCGTCGACCCTCGTCCCGTCATCAGCCCTCCCGTCGGGTGGGGCGCCGTCCGCGGCACAGGTGTTCCCCGAGGCCGCCCGCCCCCTGACGCCCCGACCCCCGTCGACCAGCCCCGTCTCGACCAGCCCCCCCTCGAGCAGCACCGTGGCGACCGGACCCACGCGGGGGACGGAAGACACCGGCCCGCAGCGGGCACCGACCGGATCGTCGGCTGCGGCGGGTCCGCGCGGAGCGGCAGCGGTAGGAGCGCCGGGTCCCCCCAGCGCCCTCGGCTCTCCGGCGGTTCGGCCGGGAGCCTTCGGCTCCGGGTCGCTGTGGGCGCGGTCGCTGCAGCTGCGGGTGGTCACGGCGACCCTGCTGGTGTCGGTGATCCTGGTCGGGGTCGCCGGGTGGTTCGTCCTGCGCCAGGTGTCCGCCGGGCTGGTCGCCAACCGTGAGGCCTCGGCGGTCGGGGAGTCCACCGTCGGACTCAACCGCGCGCAGGCGTTGTTGGCCGACTCCGCGCCGGGGGATCCCAGCCGGCTGATCACGGACCTGGCGCAGACGCTCGCCACCCAGGGCGCCACCGGACCGGCCGGGCTGTTCGACGTCGTCGTCCTCGCCTCGTCCGGGCCGACGGCCAGCACGGGCGAGGGCACCCCGGACGCCACCCAGCAGTACGCGCCCCGGGCATCGCGCGACGTCCTGCCGGACAGCGTCCCGCCGGCGCTGCGCAACGCGGTCCGCGGAACGGACGACGTCGTCTGGGGCCTCGGCCCGATCTCCTACTCCGGCGGCCGTCAACCCGAGCCCGGCGTCATCGCCGGCGGAGAGATCTCCACCGCAGACGCGGGGACGTTCGACGTGTTTTACCTGTACTCGATGGCCGACCAGGTCCGGACGCTCGGGCTTCTGCGCCGCAACATTGCGCTCGCCGGCACCTTCCTCGTGGTGCTGCTCGCCGCGGTCGCCGCCACCGTCACCCGCCAGGTCGTGCGGCCGGTTCGCGCGGCCGCCGGCATCGCCGAGCGGTACGCCTCGGGGAACCTCACCGAGCGGATGCAGGTCACGGGGGTCGACGACATCGCCCGGCTCGCGGACACCTTCAACAAGATGGCGACCGCGCTGGAGGACCAGTTCCTCCGGCTGGAGGACCTCTCCCGCGTCCAACGGCGGTTCGTCTCCGACGTCTCGCACGAGCTGCGGACACCGCTGACGACGGTGCGGATGGCCGCCGACATGCTGTTCGACGACCGGGCGGAGCTGCCGCCGCAGATGGTGCGGTCCACCGAGTTGCTGCAGGACCAGCTCGACCGCTTCGAGTCCCTGCTCGTGGACCTGCTGGAGATCAGCCGGTTCGACGCGGGCGCGGCGGCACTGGCGGCGGCGCCGACCGACCTGCGCCCGCTGGTGAACGCCGCCGTGGAGGCGGTCGGGCCGCTCGCGGCTGCGCATGGCTGCCCGCTCCTCGTCCACGCGCCCCTGCAGCCGGTGACGGCGGAGGTCGACCCCCGCCGGATCACCCGCATCCTGCGGAACCTGCTGGCCAATGCCGTCGACCACAGCGAGGGACTCCCGGTCGAGGTCACGGTCGCCGGCGACGACCGGGTCGCCGCGATCGTCGTGCGCGATCACGGGGTCGGGCTGTCCGCGGCGGAGATCGAGCGCGTCTTCGACAGGTTCTGGCGGGCCGACCCGGCCCGGGCACGGACGACCGGCGGCACCGGCCTCGGGCTGTCGATCTCCGCGGAGGACGCCGCCCTGCACGGTGGTCGGCTGCAGGTGTGGGGGGTGCCCGCCGGCGGTGCATCGTTCCGGCTGTTACTCCCCGTCCGGGTGGACGGGCCGCTGCCGACCCAGCCGCTGCCGTTGGTCCCACCCGATGCCCGGCCCGGATCGGGTGTGGGCGGATCCGCCGGGGCCGCAGCTGCCGACGGCGCCGTCCCGACCGGACGGGACGTCACGGTCGGTGCCGCCGACGGGCGGCCCCGGTGACCGGCGGACCGGCCGGCCCGGCGCGCCGGGCTGAACCGCGCCGGGCGGTGTTGGCCGGCCCGACGCGCCGGGCTGAACCGCGCCGGGCGGTGCTGGCCGGCCCGACGCGCCGGGCGGTGTTGGCCGCCGCTGTCGCCGCCGCCGCGGCCGGTTGCGTCCGGATCCCGGACAGCGGCGCCGTGCACCGCCGCCCTCGGGCCAGTGCGGGGGCGGTCGCTCCGGAGATCCGCACGTTCCCCAGCCCGCCGGTGGCAGGTGCCGCGCCCCAGGCGGTCGCCGCCGGCTTCCTCGAGGCGTGCGCCGTCTCCGGTCCTGACTACTCGACCGCCCGCAGCTACCTGACCACTGCGGCCGGTGAGCGGTGGGACCCCACCGTCGGGCTCACGGTGTTCTCCGCGACATCCTGGCGCGGCTCCGGTGTCCTGCCGCCGGGCGCATTGACGACGTCGGTCGTGTTGACGGGGACATGGGTCGGTCGGGTGGACCAGGCCGGGACGTTCACCGCCGCCGCGGCGACCGCGCCGTACCGGGTCCGGCTGGCGCTGCGTCGGGAGGACGGCCAGTGGCGCATCGCGAACCCCCCGGCCGGCCTGCTGCTGTCCGACGACGACTTCGCGCGGGAGTACACGGCCTGGCAGGTCCTGTTCGTCAACCCGGCCGGGACCTCGACGGTCCCGGATGCGGTCTACCTGCCCGACCGTGGGACCGACGCCGCGCAGCTGGTCCAGCGGCTGGTCGCCGGACCATCGGACTGGCTCGCGCCGGCCGTCCGCTCGGCCCTGCCGGGCGGTACCCAACTGGCCGTCGCCGCGGTGCCGGTCGCCGAGGGCGTGGCCACGGTCGACCTGACCGCCCCCGCCCGCGACCTGGACGACACCGCGCGGGTGCTGCTGTCGGCACAGGTCGTCACCACGCTGCGCCAACTGCAGCCGGCAGTGTCGGCTGTCTCGATCGTCTCCGGCGGTGCGTCGCTGCGCCCCCGCCAGGTCCCGGCCGACCAGCCCGTCGACTCCTGGGACCAGTACAACCCGGACGTCCTGACCGCGGCCGGCGGCGACCTGACGGTGCTGGCCGTCCAGCGCGGCCGGCCGTTGCTCGTCCGGGGTGAACCCGGCTCGCTCAGCGAGGTCCGGGGCGTCACCCCCGAGCTGTTCACCGGTGGGCTGCCGCGGTCGATCGCGGTCGACCCGCCTACCGGACGGCTCGCGGTCGTCCGCGCCGACGGGCGGGCCGTCGTCGTCGCTCCGGCACCCGGGACGGCCGGTGCCGCCCGCCGCGTGCTGTCCGGTAGCGACCTGACCCGCCCGCAGTTCGACCGCGCCGGGCTGGTCTGGGCCGTCGACGCGACCGGGGCCGTGCTCGTCTGGGACGGGCGAGGGGTCCGCACCGTGGCGGTCGACCTGCGCGCGCTGCAGATCGCTTCGCCGGGGCCGGGGCCGGGGACGGGGCCGGTGCTGGTGCCGGGGACCCGGGTCCGGCGGTTGACGCTGTCCCGCGACGGCCAGCGCGCGGCGGTCGTCGTCGGTGCGGGCCGGGCCGCCGGCACCGTGCTGCTGATGCGGGTCCGGCGGGACGGGGCGCTGCGGCTGGACGCGCCGCGGCTGGTCACCACCGCCTACCCGGTGGTGCACGACGTGGCGTGGCTGGACGCGGACCAGCTGGTCCTGCTCGCCCGCGACGCCACCTCGACCCTGCAGGTGGTGCAGCTGCGCCAGGACGGGTCGGCGGTCCAGCCGCTGGGCACCCCGCCGAGCGGGGTGACGGTGGCGGCCGGGCCGGGTGACCGCGGGATCGTCGTCGGGGGGTCGGACGGGTCGCTGTACGTCCGGCCGATCCCGCTGCCGCCGCGCTGGACGCCGGTCGTCGCCACCCCGACGCCGGCGCCGAGCCCGTCCGGTCGCCCAGCTGCCGCGGTTCCGTCCCCGACGGCGCCGGCGGCGCTCGTGCCGACGGCTGCCGTCCCACCGGCGCTCGTTCCGCCGAGTCCCATGCCGTCCGGTCACGTCCCGAACTCCGGTGTCCCGACCGGCGCGGCGCCGACGATCGCGCCGGTCCAGCTGGCAGCCCCGGTCTACCCGGGCTGAGTCCCCGGCCCGGGTAGACCGGGTAGACCGGCCAGTGGCCGCCGTCCACAGCCGGTCCGCCGCCGGGCCGGACCGCGACCCCTGCCGCGAAGGTTCGGGCATGCGACTGCCCCCGGCCACCGGCGCGGGCGGGGTTCGACCGGCGCAATCCGCGCGGCCGGTGCAGGCCCTGGCGGCGGTGCTCGCGGCGGCCCTCGCGGTGGGCCGGGCCGTTACCGACCTGGTCGCCGGAATCGACTGCGCGGGCTGCGCGGGCGTGCCCGAACGGCGCGGACTGTGCCGTCGGTGTGCCGACGCGCTCGCCGGAGCGGCCGGGGGGTTGCACGTACGACAGGTCCCGGGCTGGTCGGACCCACCGGCGGCCGCGGCCGCCGCCTACGCCGGAGCGGTGGCCCCGGCGGTGGTCGCCCACAAGGAGTACGGCCGCCGGGCCCTGGGCCGCCCCCTCGGCGCGCTGCTCGCCGCGGCGACCGACCTCGCCGTCGGGCTGGCCACTGCCGAGGACTGCCGCCCGCCCGGGCCCGTCCTGCTGGTACCGGTGCCGAGCAGTCGACGGGCCCGGCGGCGACGCCGGGACGACCCGGTCCGCCGGCTCGCTCTGCGGGCGGCGTCCCGGCTGCGCGCGCAGGGTGTGCCGGCACGCGTGGTGCCCGCGCTCCGGGTCCGCGGGGTCCCGGCGGACCAGGCGGGGTTGTCCCGCGCCGAGCGGGCGGCCAACCTCGCCGGCCGGTTCGCGGTCCGCCGTGGTGGACGCGCGGCGCTGGTCGCCCGGCCCGGGCAGCCGGCGCCGCTGGTGGTGGTCGTCGACGACGTGCTGACCACCGGCGCCACGGTCCGGGAGGCGGTGCGGGCACTGGCCGTCCGCGGGGTGCCCGTGGCCGCGGTGGCGACGGTGGCCCGGGCCGGCGGCGACGGGCACGCGCCGCCCGGCCCAGTCCCGGAGCCGGTCGGGCGCTACGCCGCGTCCTGACATCCGGGCTACGGTGCGTCGGATCGACGCCACACCGCAACGTGGGAGGTCTGGATGGAAATCGTCGTCAAGAGTCGGCACTGCACTCCCAGCGAGAAGTTCCGCGAGATCGCCCAGGAGAAGGTCGCGCGGCTGGACCGGTTCGGTTACCCCATCGCCCGCACCGACGTCGAGCTCAGCCGGGAGACGGCGCCCCGCCAGTCCTCGACGTCGGAGCGCGTGGAACTGACCCTGTCCGGCAAGGGACCGGTGGTCCGTGCCGAGGCGCACGCCGGGGACCCGCTGGCCGCGCTCGACATGGCGATCTCCAAGGTCGAGGCGCGGCTGCGCAAGCTCGCCGGCCGGCGCAAGGACGCACACAACCACGGAAACCACCCGGTACCCAGCGTCCGACATGGCGCGCCCGCGGCTCTACCTGATCTCGTGCCGGTGGCCGGCGCGGGACCCGACCTCGCGCCGGTGGCCACGGCTGTTCTCGACGCCGGTGCCGACCCGGCCCGCGCGGTCGACGACGGCACCGGCGACGGCCCGTTCATCGTGCGGGAGAAGGTCCACGCCGCGTCCCCGATGACCCGGGACCAGGCGCTGGAGCAGATGGAGCTGGTCGGGCACGACTTCTTCCTCTACTGCTGCAGCGAGACCGGCATGCCGAGCGTCGTCTATCGGCGGCGGGCCTACGACTACGGCGTGCTGCACCTCGCCGTCCAGTCCTGACACCGTCCTGACCACAGCCCACCCGCGGGACGCCAACGACCCACGCGGCACAGCCGACCCGAAGGTCACAGCCAGCCGAGAGCCGGGTCCGCGCGCGCGGACCCGGCTCTCGGCTGCCGCAGCCCGGCGGGTTGCGCTGTCCGCGCAGGGATTCGGCCGTCCCCGCGGGGTTGGTGACCATACCGGAGCACTGCTCCCGACGATCCGCCGGATCGGTCTGTTGCAGATCGACTCGGTGAACGTGCTGACCCGCGCGCACTACCTGCCGCTGTTCAGCAGGCTCGGCCCCTACGACCGGGACGCACTGGACCGGATGTCGGCACGGCCTCCCCGGCGGCTGTTCGAGTACTGGGCGCACGCCGCCTGCCTGCTCCCGGTTCAGCTGCACCCGCTGCTGCGGTGGCGGATGGACCGCGCGCGCGACGAGGCGTGGGGTGGCATGCGCCGTGTCGAGTCCGAGCACCCCGGCGTCCTGGAGCGGGTGCTCTCGGTGGTGGCGGACACCGGCCCGGCGACGGCGGGGGAGATCGAGCTGGCCGCACTCGGCGCGCGCGCGGTGCGCAGCACGGGCAACTGGGGCTGGAACTGGTCGGCGGTCAAGCGGGGCCTGGAGATGCTGTTCTGGGCCGGTGAGGTGACCAGTGCCGGGCGGCGCGGGTTCGAGCGGCTCTACGACCTTCCGGACCGGGCGCTGCCGCCGTCGGTGATCCAGGCGCCGACACCTGATCCTGCCGACGCCCGGCGCGAACTCACCCGGATCGCCGCCCGCGCCCTCGGGGTGGCGAGTGAGTATGCGCTGCGCGACTACTTCCGCCTGGGCGCCGGCGAGTGCCGGCCGGCGGTCGACGACCTGGTCGAGAGCGGTGATCTGATTCCGGTCACGGTGGACGGGTGGACCCGCCCGGCGTACCTGGACGCGGGTGCCACGGTGCCCCGGTCGATGGACGCCAGAGCACTGCTCGTGCCGTTCGACCCGCTGGTCTTCGAGCGGGCGCGGGTGCGGGAGCTGTTCGGGATGGACTACCGGATCGAGATCTACGTCCGGGAGCACGAGCGGGTGCACGGCTACTACGTTCTGCCGTTCCTGCTCGGCGACAGCCTGGTTGCCCGCGTCGACCTCAAGGCAGACCGGCAGGCCGGGGTGCTCCGGGTGCGGGCGGCGCACGCCGAGCCCGGGGCGCCGCCGGAAACCGCGGAACACCTGCTCGCGGAACTGTCCCTGCTCGGTGGGTGGCTCGGGGTGCCCGAGGTCGTCGTGGAGCCCCGCGGCGACCTCGCACCGGCGCTGGCCGCGGTCGCCTCGGTGCCCGGCCGGTGAACGCGCGGCAGGGTGAAGGCCGGGTACGTCAGCGGCGGTGACCGGCGGACGCGGTCGACTGTCTGACCACCAGGCGCGGTGTCGTGACGTGGACGCCCGGTTCGGGCATCCCGTCCAGGGCGGCGAGCAGCAACTGCCCGGCGCGGCGGCCGATCGTGGACAGTTCCGGGTCGACGGTGGTCAGCATCGGGATCCGCCCGGTCGCCATCACGTCCCAGTCGTCGTAGCCGACCACCGCCACGTCGGCGGGCACGGAGCGGCCCGCCTCCCGCAGGCCGTCGATGACCCCGCGGGCGACCTGGTCCGAGCCGCAGCTCACCGCGTCCAGGTCCGGGTCCGCGGCGAGCGCGACCCCCACGGCCTGACGGCCCCACTCCTCCGACCACTCCCCGTACAGCGGCCGGCCGGCCACCAGTGCCGTGCCGGCGTCGGCGAGCGCGGCAGTGGCGCCGAGGACCCGGTCGGTGGCCGAGCGGTGCCGCTGCGGGCCGGTGACGTGGGCGACGTGCCGCCGGCCGATCGCGAGCAGGTACTCCACCGCGAGCCGTCCGCCGGCCACGTCGTCGGAGACCACGCTGACGTCGCCGGTGTCGGTGGACCGGGTCCGCACGTAGACGACGGGCCGGCGCGCGGTCAGTTCCAGCGGCGGCCGGGACCGGCTCAGTCGGCTGGTCACGATGAAGCCGTCCACCTGCCGGGCGGTCAGGGTGGCCACGTAGTGCTGTTCCCGGACCGGGTCGTCGCGGGTGTCGCAGAGGAAGACCGACATCTGGTTGGCCGCCAGGGCGTCCTCGGCGCCGAGCATCACCGGCAGGCTGAACCGGCCGAAGCTGTCGGAGGTGATCAGCCCCACGGTGTAGCTGCGCCCGGACAGCAGGCCGCGGGCGAGGCTGTTCGCGCGGAACCCGAGACGGTCGGCGGCCTCGCGCACTGCGGTGCGGGTCTGCGGGCGCAGCTGACCCCGGCCGTTGAGCGCCTTGCTGACCGTCCCGACCGAGACCCCGGCCGCCCGGGCCACATCGGAGATCGTGACCCTCGAGCGGGCGCCGTCCACGCCCGCGTCGCCCGCCCGCATGGCGACAGGCTAGCCGGACCGGAAAATCGCGGAAACCTGCCGACAGCCTGAGCACGTCGAGGCACGGGCGAATCCGAGAGCGCTCAGGGGTTCACGTACGGACTGCCCGGGTCTACCGTGAGCCGCGGCAACCGATTTCCGACACAAGGAGCCCGATGACCGCGACCGCCCCCGCGACCGCCGACCGGACCTCCGCGGTGGGCACCGGTCCTGCCGACCCGGGGGCGGTTGCCCGGGCCGACGCGACGGTCGCCCCGGGCGGCGCGCTGACTGCGGTGCGCCCGCTGCGGTTCGCCGACGCGCGGATCACCGGCGGCTTCTGGGCGCAGCGCCAGCGGGTCAACCGCGAGGTGACGATCCCGGCCGGCTGGCAGCACCTGCACACCTCCGGGAACTTCGAGGACCTGACACTGGCCGCCGGCGACACCGAGGGCCGGTCCCGGGAGAAGTTCCGCGGCCCGCTGTTCATGGACTCCGACGTCTACAAGTGGCTGGAGGCGGTGTCCTGGGAGGCCGGGCGGGAGCCGTCCGCGGAGCTCGAGAGGTGGACGGCGGAGACCGTCGCCGCCGTCGCGGCCGCCCAACTGGACGACGGTTACGTCAACTCCTGGGTGCAGGCGGCCCTGGGGATCGGGGCGCGCTGGGCGCACCTGGACCACGGCCACGAGCTGTACTGCGCGGGCCACCTGGCCCAAGCCGCGGTGGCCCGGGCGCGCTCGACCGGGCGGACCGACCTGCTCGACATCGCGGTCCGGTTCGCCGAGCTGCTCGGGCAGACGTTCGGCCGGGACCGGCTCGACGGCGTCGACGGCCACCCGGAGATCGAGACCGCTCTGGTGGAGCTGGCGCGGACGACCGGGCGCCCCGACATCCTGGCGACGGCGCGGTACTTCGTCGACGCGCACGGCCGCGGGCTGGTGGACCCGACCGGAGAGCACAGCGCCTACTACTCCGACCTGTACCCGGTGCGGGAGGCCGACACCGTCTACGGCCACGCCGTCCGGGCGGTCTACCTGCAGACAGGCGTTGCCGACCTGGCCGCCGAGACCGGCGACGACCGGCTGCTGCGCCGGTCCCAGCTCGCGTGGGACTCGATGGTCGGACAGAAGTCGTACCTGACCGGCGGGATCGGCAGCCGGTGGGAGGGCGAGGCCTTCGGTGCGCCGTACGAGCTCTCGCCTGACCGGGCGTACAGCGAGACATGCGCCGCCCAGGGGGTCGTGCAGTGGTCGTGGCGGCTGCTGCTGGCCACCGGCGAGGCCCGCTACGCCGACCACATCGAGCGGACGCTGTTCAACGCGTTCGCACCGGGGATCAATCTGGCCGGCGACCGGTTCTTCTACGTCAACACCTTGCAGTTGCGCGCCGGCACGATCGGTGAGGACCACCGCGACCCGGTCGACGGTCGACAGGCCTGGTTCGGCTGCGCGTGCTGCCCGCCGAGCATCATGCGGACGACGTCGGCGCTGCACGGCTATCTGGCGACCGCGGACGACGCGGGCCTGCAGGTGCACCAGTACGCAGCGGGAACCCTGGCCGCGGACCTGCCCGCCGGCCGGTTCCAGGTCACCGTGGACACCGCGTACCCGGTGGACGGCCGGGTCACGGTGCGGGTCGTCGACGCCCCGGCCGGCGAGGTGACGCTGAGCCTGCGCGTGCCGGGCTGGTGCAGTGACGCGCAGCTGTCCGTGGACGGCGTGCCGGCCGGCGTCGCGGTCGAGCCCGGCAGTTACGCCCGGCTCACGCGGGCGTTCGCGCCAGGCTCGACGGTCGTGGTGGAGCTGCCGATGCCGGTACGGGCCGTGGCCGCCGACGACCGGATCGACGCGATCCGCGGACAGCTGGCCCTGACCCGCGGCCCGCTCGTCTACTGCTTCGAGCAGGTCGACGCCCCGGCCGGGGTGGCCGTGGACGACCTGCGCCTGGCGGTGACGCTGCAGCCGGGCACGGACGCACCGGACCCCGGGCCGTCGGCCGGGCCTGGCGGCGGGATCGTTCCCGACGCGGTTACCGCGCACGAACCGGACCTGCTCGGCGGAATCGTCACGGTGTCGGTGCCGGCCGGCACCCGCGTTTCCGCCGGCACCCGCGTCTCCGCCGGCACTCGGGGCTCGACCGATCGGATCACTGCTCTCGCCGTTCCCTACGCCGTGTGGGCCAACCGCGAGGTCGGCCCGATGCGCATCTGGACCCCGGAGGTCTGACATGGACGACCCGACCCGCCGCTCGGTGTTGCGCGGCCTGTCAGCAGCGGCGGTCGCCGCGCTGACGGGTCTCGGTGCCGGCGCGTGTGCCCGCCGGCCTGCTGCGGTCGGGCCCGGCCCGACCGATCCCGACTTCGGATCGGTGGGCTCGGGCACCATCTCCTTCTGGGCCCGCTCGGACACCGGGCCGGTTCCCACCCAGATGGTCCGCCGGTTCAACGCGGCCCAGTCCGAGATCCGGGTCGAGTTGACGCTGATCCCGGGGACCCAGCAGATCACCAAGATCGCCACCGCGATCCGGGGCGACAGCCAACCGGATGTCTTCGCCGTCGACGACTTCTACGCGACGACTCTGACCTACTACAAGGCGCTGACCGACGTGACGGAGGCCGTGGCCCGGTTGCCGTTCCGCGACCAGCTCAGCAAGGGCATGCAGCAGACGCTGGAGTTGGCGGGCCGGACCTACGGTGTCCCGTTCGCCTCCGACATGTCCGGCCTCTGGTACAACAAGGGCCTGTTCGAGCGGGCCGGCCTGGACCCGGCGAAGCCGCCGACCTCGTTCGAGGCCGTGGTCGGCGCAGCAAAGAAGATCACCACGGCCGGTGGCGGCGCCCGCGGGTTCTCCTTCGCCGGCAACTGCCCGGGTTGCATGTCGTTCACCGCCATGCCGAGCGTGTGGGCGGGCGGTCAGCACCTGATCGACGGCGAACCAGGCGCCCAGCGGGCGAACCTCGCCGGCAACGAGCCGCTGCGGGCCATTCTGTCCGCTTACCGGGAGCTGTGGACGTCGAACTCGTCCAGCCAGGGCAGCCGCACGGAGTCCGGCGCGACGTGGGGTGCGGACTTCCGCAACGGGCGGGTCGGGATCCTGCCCGGCGGGTACGGCACCGTCGTCGGCCAGGTCCCGGACGACAAGCTGGCCGGGTTCGGACTCGTGCCATTGCCCGGGCCGACCGGCGGCCGCTCGACGTTCACCGGGGGCGACGTCATCGCGATCCCGGCCGGGGCACGCAACCCGAGTGCCGCCTGGAAGTTCATCCAGTTCGCCCTGGCCGAGGCCCAACAGCTCGCCCTCCCGGCGATCGGGTTCACCCCGGTCCGCTCCGACGTCCTGACCGCGGACTACCGGAAGAAGTACCCGCTCAACGCGATCCTGCTGGGGCTGCAGGACGTCGGGTACATCGAGCGGTCGGTGGCCGCGGGCACGATCTTCAACCAGCCGAGCGGAGCGTGGCCGACGATGATCACCGAGGCGGTGTTCGGCGGCGGCGTGGACCCGGCCATCGCCACGGGTCAGAAGCAGGCGCAGTCGGCGCTGGCGGAGGTGAACCTGTGAGCACCGCTCCGGTCACGGCCACGGGTGCGCACCGGTCGGCGAGCACGCCGTCCCCGCGCCGACAGGCGGCCCTGGCGGGCAGGCAGGGTCGCGCCGGGCAGCTGCTCGTGCTCCCGGCGCTGGTGCTGGTGATCGTCTTCGTGCTGTTCCCGCTCGGGTTCGCCCTCTACATCTCGCTGACCGACTGGCCGCTGATCGGCAGCGCACGGTTCGTCGGCATCGACAACTACACGGCGCTGTTCTCCGACGTCGCCTTCGGTCGGTCGATCCTGTTCACCCTGCTCTACACCGCGATCGTCACCGTGCCGATCTTCGTGCTCGGCTACCTGCTGGCGATGTTCGTGCGGACGAAACGTCGCGGAGCGGTGCTCTTCCGGACCTTGCTCTTCCTGCCGTACGTCGTCGGCCTGACCGCAGTCAGCTTCGTGCTGGTGCTGGAGCTGCAGCCGGGGACCGGGGTCATCAACTTCCTGCTCGCGAAGGCGCACGTCACCGACGGCCAGACTGCCTGGCTGGTGAGCACCGGGCCGGCGATCCTCATCACCTGCCTGCTGGTCGTGTGGTTCGCGTCCGGGCTGACGATGCTGCTGTTGATGGGCGGTATGCAGGGGATCCCGAAGGACGTGTACGAGTCCGCGGAGGTCGACGGTGCCGGGTTCTGGGCACGGGAGCTGCAGATCACCGTGCCGCTGCTGCGGCGGACGATCGCGCTCAGTCTGATCCTGTCGGTGATCGGCTCGTTCCTGGCCTTCAACCAGTTCTACATCCTCACCCAGGGCGGCCCGGGCTCGTCGACGACGACCGTCCTCTACGCCATCTACAACCGGGCCTTCGTCCAGCTCCGGCTCGGGTCGGCGACGGCCCAGTCGGTCGTGCTCGTGCTGGTGATCGCCGCGGTCACCGCCCTGCAGTTCCGGGTGTTGCGCGAGGACACGGGCGACTCCCGAAGGATCCGCCGCCGGGCCAGGAGGACAACGTGACCGCCACTACCGCCGACCGAACGACCGGGGCAGCCGCGGCCAGGGAGCGGGTGGACACCCCGCGCAACAGCGGCCGGTCGGGGGGCCGGCCCTGGTACATCGCAGCCGGGACCGTGCTTGCCTTGCTGTTCATCTCGCCGCTGCTGTGGGCGGTGCTCCGGTCGATGCAGCCGGACGCCGCGATCACCGCTCCGCTGACCGGGTCGTCGTTCGATGCGCTCGGCCTGGGCAACTACCGCGCACTGCTCGGCGGCAGCGTCGACCTCTGGCCGTACATCGCGAACAGCTTCATGGTGTGTATCGGCACCGCGTTGGCGACGGCTGTCATCTCCACCCTTGCCGGGTACGGGCTCGGCCGCTTCCGGTTCCGGCTGTCCGGGCTGAGCTTCGGGCTGATCCTGCTCACCCTGATGATCCCGTTCCAGGCGATCCTCACGCCACTGTTCCTGGAGTTCCACGCGCTCGGTCTGTCCGACAGCCGACTTGGCCTGGTCGTCTTCTACACGACGTTCAACCTGCCGTTCGGGGTCTTCGTCATGCGCAACACCTTCGCGTCGATGCCCAAGGAGCTCGAGGACTCCGCCTACGTCGACGGCTGCGGGATCATGACCACCCTGTTCCGGGTGCTGCGACCGCTGGCGCTGCCGGGGATCGCCACGACGATCCTCTACACGTTCCTCAGTTCGTGGACGGAGTTCCTCGGGGCCCTGACCCTGCTGACCAGTACCAGCAAGCTGACCCTGCCGGTGGCCCTGCTCAACGTGCAGAACGGCACGTTCGGCGCGGTGAACTTCGGCTTCCTGGTGGCCGGAGCGGTGCTCTCGATGATTCCGACGGTCGTGTTGTACGTCGCACTGCAGCGCTACTACGTCGGCGGTCTGACCGCCGGGGCCGTCAAGGGCTGACCGGCCGTCGTCCCGTTCCGCGGCGGCCCGGTTCGGCGGGCGCGACGAGGCATGAGCCGCGCGGGGATGCGCGTCCCGGGTGGAGCGACCCAGGGCGGCGGAGACCACTGGGGGTGACCGTCCGAAGCGATGCTCACGGTCCAGGGTTGGTGGTGGACGGTGCGGTGGTGGTGTCTGCAGAGCAGCACGAGGTTGTCCAGCGCGGTGATCCCGCCGTCCGCCCAGTGGCGGACGTGGTGGGCGTCGGTCCAGCCCGGTGGGCGGTCACACCCGGGGAACGCGCACCCGCGGTCCCGGATGATCAACGCCCGCCGGAGTCCGGTGGGAATGGTGCGGGTCTCCCGTCCGATGTCCAGTGGCTGACCTGTGCCGCCAAGGACCGCCGGGAGGACGCTGCTGTCACAGGCGATGCGGCGCAGCTGATCAGCGGTGAGCAGGGTGCCGTCGAGCAGCTCCGCGGCGCCCGCCTCCTCCCGGAGGTCGTCGAGGTTGATCAGGACGACGAGCTGCGGCTTCTCCCCTCCCGAAGCCGGCAGATCACCGCCGGTGAGCGATCGGGCGGCGAGCTCGACCAGTGCGTCGGCCATCCGTTGGAGGTGGGTGCGGTCGTCCCGGGTGGCGGTCGCGGCGTGCGCCCCGACGGGGTCGACCCACGGATCCGCCACCCCGGCGTTCGGGTCGCCGCCCACGGTGCTCGCGCCGTCGGCGGGCGTGGTTGCGGGACCGGGCTTGGCGAGCGCGTCCAGTGCGGTCCGAACCACGGCGGCGTCGGCGGCCGGCAGCAGAAAGCGACCACGGACCGCGCCGTCCCGTTCCGGGCCGATCACCAGCTCACGGGTGCTGTGCGCGCGTCGCTCCGCCCGGTGTAGCGCTTCCGCCAGACGAACCTCGGCGCCCGCGGGATCGACCAGCTCCACCAGGCGCTGGCCGAGCCGGCGCAGCTGGTCCGGGTCGAGTACCCGCGCCTGTTCGCGCATCACCCGGACCCCGGCGCTGTGGTCGTCCTCGGACACGTGAGCGGGCAGTTCGGCGATCGCGTCGGCTGCGACCATGGCCTGGTCGAGCCCGACCGCGCCGAGCCGGGCGTCCCGCACGACGGGTGAGGTCGCCGGGCTCCCGGATGCCACCTGCAATATCTCCGAGGCGGCGATCATCCGGCGCGCCGCGCCCGGGGTCACGTGCAGTAGACCGGCCAACCAGACCGTCGGTGACGTCGCGCCCACGGCGTCGGGCCGGCCCCGCCGGACGCCCTCCGCGACGAGGTCCAATGCCTGCACCCGCAACCGGTCCGCCGCCGCCGTCAGCCCCCTCAGCAGCGCGTCCAGCTCGCCACCGCCCAGCGACCACAACGGCAGATCGTCACCGCAGACGGTGCTGTTCAACGCGGACAGGACATCACCGAGCATCCGCTGCACCGGGTGCAACCGCTCGAGGGTGTCCGTCGACATGCCTCAAACGCTACGGACGTCCACCGACAGAACGCTGGGAGCACCGCTCGCGACAGCGTCGTCACGAGCGGTTACCCGCCGAGGGGCGCTAGACACTGTTCAGCGGCGGAACCACTGTTCGGCGAAGTCGGCGGCTGCGGCGATGCCGACCAGGCGGGTGGTAGCCGAGCCGACCCGGGCTGGCCGGACAGCGCCGCTGGCCTCGAGGTCGGCGCCGATGGCAGGGAACTGGTCGGCGTCCCAGTCCAGGTCCGTCCAGGTGGTCCAGCGACGTTCGCCGGCGATGGCGAGCGGTGCTCCGGTGACGACGGATGCCTGGATTCCGGCGCGGGCCTCCCCGAGGTGTAGGCAGGTCGCGGAATCCCAGCCGACGCCGAGCAGCAAAGTGCGAGCGCCGCTCTCGGCCAGCCGGTCCAGTGGTGAACCGTCGCCGAGCGCCGGCGCGAGCGGGTGCGGGTCCAGCACGGACGCCGCCGCCGGACCCACCGCGCCGAACGACAGCAGCGGATGGTCGCTGCGCCGGAAGCCCGGCAGGTGGCGGACGACCTCGACGACCGCGCCCATGCCGCCCGGCGGGGTCAACTCCGGGTCGTAGGCGGGCGTCGCGTCCCGGATGACCGGCCACCAGGCGGCGGGCACAGGCGGGTTGGACCATGACGAAGGCTCGGACAGGCCCGGAGACTGCGTCGGTACGACGAGCGTCCCGTCGGGGCCGAGCACGTCGAGCAGCGCGTGGACGACGGCGACCGGGCCACCGGCCACCCAGCCCATTGCCGACAGCGACGTGTGCACCAGCACGGTGGCGCCGGCGGGCAAGCCGAGCGCCCGCAGGTCCGCGGCAAGCGATTCCCGGGTCCGGGGGAACTGCTGCCCAGCGATCACCTCGGCCTCACCCACGGGCGGCGTCCGCCCGCAGCAGCTCGAAGTAGCGGCAGTCCGACCACCCACCCGCCGGATCCGGGTCCTCGGCGTGCCCGCGTCCGAACTCGGTGAACCCGGCAGCCAGCGCCACCCGGGCCGACGGCTCGTTGCCCGCGTCGAGCTGCACGTTCAGCCGGTGCGAACGGACGCCGTCCGGTGCCTCGTCCAGCACCCACGACGCGACCCGCCGGACTGCCGCGGACATCACCCCGCGGCCGCGGACACCTGGGGCCGCCCACCAGCCCAGCTCCGGGTTGCCGTAGGGCTCGGTGAGCCGGAAGACGCTCACCGACGCCACCGCCGGGCCACCGGCTGCGGGCGCGACCGCCCACCCGACGTACTCCCCGGTCGCCGGCCCCTCCGGCCGGGTCCGCAGGAAGGTGCGCGCGTCCTCGGCGGTGTAGGGGTCCGGCAGCGTCCACAGCCACCGCCGGGTGTCCGGGTCAGTGCACGCGCGGACCACCCCGGCGACCTCGTCGGGGTGGTCCGGACCGCGCCAGGGCCGCAGCACCCACGCCGACGCGTCGCGTGCGGTCAACGCCAACCTCGGGACGGCCAGCCAGCGGCCGTCGGGGGAGCCGACCTCGTCGGCGCGGACGGTCGCGACCCAGCCGTCGGTGGCCACGCCGCGGTGGTCCAGCAGTCCCCGGACGGTGGTGAACCCGCGGAAGCCGGCCTTCCACGCAGCCCGCCGCGACGGCCAGTTCCCGACGTTGGCGCTCCACCGGACCAGGTCCAGTCCGAGGCCGCCCGGCGCGGGCGCGAACGCCCATCTGAGCAGCAGTGCCAAGGCCCGGGTCATCACCCCGCGCCCGCGCGCCCACGGCCCGAGGCCGAACCCGACCTCGCAGGTGCCGGGAACACCGGGCCGCAGGTCGACCGAGCCGAGGAACGCGTCCGTACCCGCGTCGGCCACGGCCAGCACGTACGAGGTGCGCGCAGCCCAGCCCCGGGCGGCCTCGGCGACCCATTCGGCCCCCATCGCCGGCGTGTAGTCCGCCGGGACCGTTGTCCACCGCAGGGATTCGGGGTCGGTGCACTGGGCGACGATGCTGTGCTCGCCCGCGGTGCCGGTCCCAACATCGTCGGCGCGCAGTCGGCGCAGCCGCACGACGCCGTCGCTCAGCTCGGGCGGATCGATCCCGGCGGCTGCGTCCGGGGCGGGGTCGGCGGCCATCCGCCGCAGTCTGGCCGTGCCTGCCGGCGGATGCCACGCAGTTGTGCCCCGCAGGTGCGGCGGGAAGCGCACCGTGCCCGGCTCCTGTCGCCGCAACCATCCGCTCGGCTCGCCTCAGGCGGGACACCGCACCGTGGACCCCGTTCGACGTCCTCCTCGGCGGTGGTGAGGCGGGGGGCTGGCCGGTGAGCCGGGCGTCGCCCGCGGGATGCACGGGCTGACCGTCGTCGTGCTGCTACCGACAACCACCCGGCCTACCGGTCGCTGGTGGCTGCCGGTCGCGTCGACGTGGGCGGGAGGTCGTCGTCCCGGTGCGGCCGGGCCCTCCCGCCCTGGCCGCCGCCTAGCATCGGTAACGTCGCCCGGCACCCGGGCGGCGCTGTGCCGTCCCGCTCTACCGCGCCGCCCGTCGACGCTCCCGTCCGGGAACGAGCCGCGTCCCCGACGCCCGATCCTCCTAGGAGCAGGTCCCGTGCCCGCTGTCCTCGACAAGGTGCTCCGCGCCGGCGAAGGCAAGATCCTGCGCCGGCTGCAGAAGATCACCGACCAGGTCAACGCCCTCGAGGAGGCGACGCAGGCCCTGACGGACGAGGAGCTGCGGGCGCTGACGCCGGAGTTCCGGGATCGACTTGCCGCCGCGGAGACCCTGGACGACGTCCTGCCCGAGGCGTTCGCCGCGGTCCGCGAGGCCGCCCGCCGGACACTGGGGCAGCGGCACTTCGACGTCCAGATCATGGGTGGGGCGGCGCTGCACCTGGGCAACATCGCCGAGATGCGGACCGGTGAGGGCAAGACGCTCGTCGCGACGCTGCCGGCCTACCTCAACGCGCTGTCCGACCAGGGCGTCCACGTGGTCACCGTCAACGACTACCTGGCCTCCTACCAGGCCGAGCTGATGGGCCGCGTGTACCACTTCCTCGGGTTGTCGGTCGGGGTGATCCTCGCCGACATGACCCCGGAACAGCGCCGGGTCGCCTACGCCGCGGACATCACCTACGGCACCAACAACGAGTTCGGCTTCGACTACCTGCGCGACAACATGGCCTGGTCGGTCGAGGAGATGGTTCAGCGCGGCCACAACTTCGCCGTCGTCGACGAGGTCGACTCGATCCTGGTGGACGAGGCGCGCACCCCGCTGATCATCTCCGGCCCGGCCGAGCAGGGCAGCAAGTGGTACGCGGAGTTCGCCACGATCGTGTCCCGCCTCCGGCCGGTCGACGACTACGAGGTGGACATCAAGAAGCGCACGATCGGCATCCTGGAGTCCGGGATCGCCAAGACCGAGGACTATCTCGGCATCGACAACCTCTATGACTCGGTGAACACGCCGCTGGTCGGGTACCTGAACAACGCCATCAAGGCCCGCGAGCTGTTCCACCGCGACAAGGAGTACGTCGTCGTGGACGGCGAGGTGCTCATCGTGGACGAGCACACCGGCCGCATCCTGTCCGGCCGCCGCTACAACGAGGGGATGCACCAGGCCATCGAGGCCAAGGAGAGCGTCGAGATCAAGGACGAGAACCAGACGCTGGCCACGATCACCCTGCAGAACTTCTTCCGCCTCTACGCGAAGCTGTCCGGGATGACCGGCACGGCGATGACCGAGGCCAACGAGTTCAGCAAGATCTATTCCCTCGGCGTCGTCCCGATCCCGACGAACAAGCCGATGGTGCGCGCTGACCAGTCCGACCTCATCTACCGCTCCGAGGACGCCAAGTACGACGCGGTCGTGGAGGACATTGCGACCCGGCACGAATCCGGCCAGCCGGTGCTCGTCGGGACGATCAGCGTCGAGAAGTCGGAGTTGCTCAGCGGCCTGCTGAAGAAGCGCGGGATCCCGCACGAGGTGCTCAACGCCAAGTTCCACGAGCAGGAGGCCACGATCATCGCCCAGGCGGGGCGGACCGGCGCGGTCACCGTCGCCACCAACATGGCCGGCCGCGGCACGGACATCATGCTCGGCGGGAACGCGGAGTTCATGGCGGTCGCCAAGCTGCACGGTCGTGGGCTGAACGCGGTCGACGACGCCGAGGCGTGGGAGGCCGCCTGGCCGGGCGTGCTGTCGGAGATGCAGGCCGCGGTCCAGGCCGACCACGACGCGGTCGTCGAGGCCGGCGGGTTGTATGTACTCGGCACCGAGCGCCATGAGTCACGGCGCATCGACAACCAGCTGCGTGGTCGATCCGGGCGTCAGGGGGACCCGGGCGAGAGCCGGTTCTACCTCTCGCTCGAGGACGAGCTGATGAAGCGGTTCAAGTCCGACTGGGTCGCCTGGGCACTGGACCGGTCCAACGTTCCGGCCGACGTGCCGATCGAGTCCAAGCGGGTGTCGAAGACCATCGCCGGCGCGCAAGGCCAGGTCGAGGCCCAGAACTTCGAGTCCCGCAAGGACACGCTGAAGTACGACGACGTCCTGAACCGCCAGCGCAAGCTGATCTATGGCGAGCGCCGGCTGGTGCTGGAGGGCCAGGACATCGCCCGGCAGGTCCGCGGGTTCATCGACGACACGATCGCCGGCTACGTGCGCGGCGCCACCGACACCGGCTTCCCCGAGCAGTGGGACCTGACGCAGCTGTGGGCGGCGCTGGGCACGCTGTACCCGATCACGGTGACCGCCGAGGACGTCGTCGAGGCCTCCGGTGGTGAGCTGACCGGGCTGACGCCGGAGTTCCTGACCGAGGAGTTGCGCGCGGACGCCCAGGTCGCCTATGACGCGCGCGAGGCGTCGCTGGGTGCGGAGGCGACCCGGGAGCTGGAGCGCCGGGTCGTGCTCAGCGTCGCCGACCGCAAGTGGCGTGAGCACCTCTACGAGATGGGCTATCTGCGCGAGGGCATCTACCTGCGGGCGATGGCCCAGCGCGACCCGCTGGTGGAATACCAGCGCGAGGGCTACGACTTGTTCGCGGCCATGATGGATGCGATCAAGGAGGAGTCGGTCGGCTACCTGTTCAACGTCGAGGTCGACGTCACCGCAGCACCGGCGCAGGAGTCCGTCGAGTCGACCGGCTCGGTCGCGTCCGGAGGCGGGAACGAACTCGGGAGCGTGGGGGCGCCGGACCTGCCGCCGGTGGCCGAAGATCCCGAGATCCCGCTCGACGACGTCGAGCAGCAGTTCGGTGAACTGGACCTGCCCGAACCCGACGCCGACCCGGCCGAGCGGGAGGACGCGGCGCGGCCCGCGGTGCGGGTGGCCGCCAAGGGTCTGGACGCGCCGGCGCGGTCGACATTGCAGTACGAGCGGTCCGACGACCAGGGCCGCACGGTCGTCACCGACGGCACCGCGGTCAGTACCGAGGCCGCCCAGCGGTCCGACGGCAACGCCGGCAACCGCGCCCAGCGCCGGGCGGCACGCCGGACCAAGCGCTGAGCTGTCGCTCTCGACGGGCGCCGGATCCGACGGGGCAGCTCAGTCGGTCAGCCGGGTCCTGTCCGGGATGGTCGTCGGCGTCGTTGCCTCGACGGTGACGGCCCCGACGACGCGGATGTCAGCACCGAAGGTGACGTCGCCGCGGACGGTCAGGCTGTCGGCGTCGACCATCGACGGCGGACCGGCCGGGAAGCGCCGGTCGAAGTCCTCGACCAGCTTGAAACGCTGGTCCAGGTCGACCAGGGGCGCCTCCGTCCGGGACGGGGCCAGCCGGAGCGCGCCGTCGGTGAGCTCGTAGGCGTCGCTGCGCAGCACCAGCAGGTCGTTCGTCGTCTTCACCGGCAGGAACCGCGAGCGCGGGACCCGCAGCGCCCGGGCCCCGTCGAAGTTGGCGATGGCGGCTCCCATCGCCGTCTCCAGCTGCACCACCGGTGTGGATTCCGGATCGGTGGGGTCGACCGTCTTGCGGTTCACGATCATCGGCAGGCTCAGCACGCCGCCGGCCGCGTCCATCGTTGCGCTGAGCGCCGTGAGGTCCACCCAGAGGTTGTTCGTATTGAAGTAGCGGTGCCGGGCGGTGTCGGCGAACGCCGCCAGGTCGGTGTCCGGGGTCTGCGCGATCTCGCGGAGCACGAGGCCGTCCGCGCCCGTCCGCCGCCGGGCCAGGTGGCCCCCCTTGCTGTCCGCGGCGGTGCGGTCGGCAACCTCCATCAGGAAAGGCAGCCCCTGCTGGAGGACGTAGCCGAGGATCCGGGGATCGAGCACGGCGCCGAGGTTGTCGATGTTCGACACGAACGCGTAGCGGAGCCCCCGGTCGAGCAGCGTGTCGAGCAGGCCGGACCCGGCCAGCGCGGGATAGAAGTCGCCGTGCCCGGGCGGGGCCCAGGTCAGGTCCGGGTTGCCCGGGTGGTCCACGGGCGCCAGCGTCGTCGCGTCGAGCTTCGGCACCCGGTTCTGTAGGAAATCGGGCGGCAGGTCCCCGGACAGGTCCCCGTACGGCTTGAGGGCCGCCAGCGACGCCTCGCGGGTGGCGAAGGAGTTCATCAGGATCAGCGGCACGTCCCGTCCGGTCCGACGCCAGACGCCGAGCAGCGACTGTGCGGTCAGGTCCAGAAATGTGTCGTCGCCCTTGACCGCGAGCAGCGACTTGGGACCGCTCAGGCCCATGCTGGTGCCGAGCCCGCCGTTGAGCTTGATGACCACCGTCTCACCCAGGGCATCCAGCGCCGCCTCGTCGGGGTCCGGCAGCAGGCCCGCGTCCGGCAGGTCGTGGATCGCGGTGATGCCGGCCTCGGGCATCGCGCCGGTGTCACCCGCCGCGAGCCGGTCGAACGCGTCGAGGAAGGCCGCCACCGCCGCGTCGCGGCTGCCGTCCTCGCGCAGCCGTTGCTCGGCGGCTGCCCGCGCCCCGGCGGCGGCCGTCTGCGCGGTCGGGTCGTTGTGCTGCGTGGTCGGGTCGGGGTGGGCAGGTCCGCTGCTCATGGGCGGCGAGCTTACGGACCGCCCGTCAGCCGACTGCGAGGGCGCTGCAGCGCCAGCGGCCACGCCACTGCTCCAGGCGGAGCGCGACGGCCCGCGACCGGTGTCCGGTCTGGACGCGCGCAACGACCTCGGCGACGCCGGACGCCGGTTCGGTGACGTGCACCGACTGGACGATCGGGCGGTCCTCGAGGCGGATGCGGGCCACGGGGGATCGGCGCTGCGTCGTCGGGCTCCTGGACAACTCCGGGGCTGCCGCCGCTACGGCCGCGTAGACATCCTCGTCGACCCATGCAGTCAGTTGGGTGATCCGACGGTCACCGGCGAGCACCTCGACCACCGCCTGGATGACCTGCGCGGCGAGCGGCCGCGGATCTGGCATCGGCGTGGCCGGGACCTGGCTGATCCGCGACAGGTCGACATCGTCGACCGACCCGAGCACCAGGGAGCGGTGTGTCGCGCTGTCGACGGACAACCGCGGTCCGGGGCCCAGCCCGGCCCCCGGGTCCAACTGCCCCGGGGTTGCTGCGGGCTCGGATGCGTGCAGTGCATAGAGCGGCCGGGACGCCCGCGTGGCCCGGGGCGGACTCCGACGACCGGCGCGGGACACCGGTGCCCCGACCAGGCGCAGCCGTACCGGCGTGACGTCCGGAGGCGAGATCGCGGCCGCAGCCGAGGCGGGAACTGCCGAGGCGACGACAGCTGCGTCCGGGACAGCTACGTGCGGAACCACCGGCGGGGCGGCTGCGCGGGAGACGGCTGCGCGGGCAGCGGCGCGGTCGGGCGCGGTGGCCGCAGATGTCGATCCAGGCGCCGGTTCCGGTGCTCGCGCCGCTCCCGGTGCCGTCGCGAGTGTCCGGTTCCGCGACCTGGCCAGATTGACGACCCGGCCGGTCGTGTCCCCGTCCGGGACGGCGCCGGCCAACGCGAGCTCGTCGTCGAACGGCGGCTCGGTCCGCGGGAGTGGCACCCGGCGCAGGACCGGCCCCGCACCGGGGAAAGCGGTGCCGTTGTCCGCGCCGGCCGCTGCTGCGACCTGTCCGCCGGGTCGGTAGTGGTAGGCGAGGTTCATGAGCGCTCCTGGTCGGGCATCGGGCTGAACCAGCTGTTCGGGCTGACGACGTGGGTGGCGCCCGGTTTGGCGCAGGTGTCCGGGTGTCCGCGCTTCATCTGGTCCACGGGGTGGTAGCCGGCCTCCACGGGGACGGGACGCGAAGCACCTGGCCCGGACGGATCAGGTCCGGGTCGGCACCGATCACCGCCCGGTTCAGGGAGTGCCACCGCTGCACGGACGCCCAGATGGCCGCTGCGGACGCACCCCGGCCGAGGGATGCCGCGGCGAGGGACCAGAGCGTGTCCCCGCGACGGACGACAACCGTGTCCGGGTCGCCCGCGGGAGCTACCCGTTCCGCCCTGCGTTCGGGGCCGACCGGCCACAGGGTCGGGTCAGGTCCGATTGCATCGCCGGGTGACGCCGTCGGTCCAAGCGGTTGGTCCCCGCTCGACGGCTGGGCCACCTGCACGGTGTCGCCGGATCGTCCGCTGTCCGGCAGTGGAACGCCCGCGGCCGGCACGGCGGCCGTTGCCGCGACCGTTCCGATCAGTCCGGTGGTTCCGAGCACGGTGACGCTCGTCCGGACCAGGTCACCGCGCCGTCCGGTCTGCGCGGACGGCCCTGCGCCGGCGCGCCCGAAACCGCGCCGACGCCCGACCTCGGGCGAGTGGACCCCGGTCGAACGATTCCCGAGCCAGCAGACCGCGAGCCAGCAGACCGCGAGCGCTGCGCTCAGCACGAGCGGTCCACCGAGCAAGCCGTCGAGGTCGCGCACGGTCAACGAGCTCACGGGTCCTCCTCGGTGGTCACCAGCACAGCCTGGACATGCAAACACAAGCAAGTCAACGCAAATGAGGGTTTCTGCGCGGAATCAGCGTTGTCACGTCTCCAGTGGAACGGCCGGTACCTGTGCGCTGACTGAGCGCATCGGCGCGGGGCCGTGGCTGTGTACGGCTGCTCGTCGGCCGCCGCGCGGGGGAAGACTCGGTCGGATGCGGTGGGAGGAGCTGTTCGCGGACCTGGAAGCGCGCTTCGCGGCCGCGGCCGCCGACGAGCTCAACGCCGAGGTCGCCGACCGAATCCGCAGTGAGGCCGCCCGCGTCGGAGCCGCGGAAAGGCTCGCGGTCGCCGTCGGATCGACGGTCCGGGTCGTTGCGTTGGGGGGTGCGAGCGCCTCCGGCACGGTGCGTCGGTCAGGCCCGGACTGGTTGTTGCTCGCCGAGTCCTATGGGGCGGACGTGCTGGTGCTGCTGTCGGCCGTGGCCGCGGTCACCGGGGTCCCGCGCGGGGTGGCCCGACCGGGCGGCGGCGGAGCCGTTGGCGCCCGGCTCGGACTCGGGTCCGCACTGCGCGCGATCGCGCGGGACCGGCTACCGGTGGTCCTGGACCTGGTGGACGGGACCACCAGCGGCGGGACGGTCGAACGAGTCGGTCGAGACCACCTGGAGCTCACCGACACCGTGACGCGAGGCTCGGCGGCCGGGACGGTGCTGGTCCCGACGGCGGCTGTCGCGATGATCCGTCGCCGGTAGCCCGCGTCTTCGGGCCACGTCGATCAGCGCAGGACAGTTGCTGCGCGCAGTTCGCCTCGCTCAGTCCAGGTCGGCGCGTTCGGGGGACGCTCCGAGCTCGGCATCGTCCAGTTCCGCCCGGCCGAACGGGTGGTCGGCGATGAAGCGTTCGGTCTCGTCGTACATCCGGGCGATGAACGATTCCAGCTCGCTCCGCTCCACGCGCCACTTCCCTCGCCCGCCGAGCTTGACGGCCTTCAGCGACCCGGACCGGACGAGTGCATACACCTGCGTGTCGGTCACGGCGAGTACCTGCGCCACCTCGGACAGCGGCAAGAAGCGGGTGGAATCGTCCTGGTTGAACACCGACACCGGCTCGTCCACCCTTCTCGAGCGGGCGACCGCCCGGCTCCTGACATCCACGACTTCCTTCGCGGCTGACTCCGGGTGCCTCTCACGACCCGCCCTCTCACGACCCGCGCCTGTCACGACTCGTGCGACTGGCCACTCGTGCGACTGGCCAGCCGTGATCATCATCCAGCCAAGTGATCATCGGAGTCAGTGTCCGGTGTGCCGGTCGGACGACCGACCACCACTGGTGCGCTGTGGACAGCGGACACCCCGCCGGGACGCCGGACGGCGCGGGTCCACGCGTCCCTGTGGACAGGCGTCCCGCTCGCCCCCCGGACCGGCACCCTTGTCGGGCCGTCAGCGACCGCCGGCACCGTCAGCCGCGGGAGCGTCCTCGTGTCCAAGTCACCGCCCGTCAGCCCCGGCCCACCCACCGTCTCCAGCCGACGCCGAGCGACCCGGGCCGGCAGGCCGAGCTGGCTCGATGCCCGACTGGCGACCGGCGTGCTGCTCGTCGTCGTCGCGGTGGGCGGTGGCGCGGCGACGATTGCATCGGCTGACCGGAGTACAGAGGTCTGGGGGGTCCGGACCGGCCTGGTCGCCGGGTCACGGATTGGCGCCGGCGACCTGGAGAGCCGGTCGGTGCGCTTCGTGTCCGGCGACCTCGCCGACCGCTACCTGGCTGCCTCGGCAGACCCGCCGGCGGGCTCGGTGGTCCTGCGCGCCGTCGGCGCTGGTGAGCTGCTGCCGCGCGATGCGGTGGCGGCGACGCCCCCGACCGCCCGGGTCGAGCTGCCACTGTCGGTCGCTGCGGGCGACCTCCCGCCGTCGCTACGGGCCGGCGCAGCCGTCGACGTGTGGGCGGCACCCGGCGAGAACCGCTCGGCCGCCGGTCAGGGCACGGACCGTGCCGTCCGGGTCCTGGCCGCGGTACCCCTGCAGTCGCTGGTGACGGGCAGTGGGCTCGGCGCCTCCGGCCGGTCCACGGCGACCGTCCTGTTGGACCGTGAGGGCGTCGACCTGTCGACGGCGCTGGCACAGCTGGCCGGCCGGCGGATCGTGTTGGTGCCGGTCACCGGCCTGCCGGCGACCACTCGTCCCACGCCGCCGAGTCCCGCGGCGCCCGGTCCGTCAGCGGCGCCGAGTCGCGCGGCGCCCGGTCCGTCAGCGCCGACTCAGGACCCCGCGGCGCCGTCGTCGACGCGGCCGACCTCGCCGCAGCTGACGCCCTGATGGCGATCCCGGTCCTCACGGCCGTCAGCGGCGCCGCATGGGAGGCGACGCTGGTCGCAGCTCTGGAAGGCCGCGGCCGGACGATCGAGGTGGTTCGGCGGTGCGTCGATGTCGTCGAGCTGCTGGCCGCAGCCGGCGCCGGATCCGGCCGGGCGGTCCTGCTGTCCGCGGACCTGCGTCGGCTGGACCGCGATGTCGTGACCCGACTGCGTTCGTCGGGGGTCGCCGTCGTCGGAATCGTCGCTCCTGGGGATCCGGTCGCCGCCGAGCGACTCGCTGCATGGGGAGTCACCCGGGTCGTCGCTGCCGACGCCGGGACGGAGGCCATCGTCGAGATGGTCGTCCGTGCTGTCGCGGCAGTCGGCGGGGACGGCTCGGTCGTTCCCGGCCTGGCGTTCAGTGGTGGCGCCCGCCCCGTCGTACGCGGTGGGTCGGCGACGACCGCTGCCCACGAGACATCCGGCGCAGACCGCGACCTCGACGGACCCGACGATCCGGACCGTCCCGACGGCCCCGACGATCCGAACCGTCCCGATGTCCCCGCCGGGCCGCCGGCCGCCGGCGCCCCCCGCGGCGGCCCGGCGGCCGACCTCCCGGCGCGGCAGCCGGCGGGTCGGGTCATCGCCGTCTGGGGACCGACCGGCGCACCCGGCCGGACGACCGTGGCGTCAGCCCTGGCGAGCGAGCTCGCCGCGTCGGGGCTGGAGACGCTGATCATCGACGCCGACGTCTACGGCGGGGTGCTCGCCGCCCACCTGGGGGTGCTCGACGAGAGCCCGGGGCTGGCGGCGGCGACCCGGATGGCCAACGCGGGGACGTTGGACATCGAGGCCCTGCTCGCGCAGACGCTGGTCGTCGCCGACCACCTGTCCGTGCTCACCGGCATCGCGCGGGCCGACCGGTGGCCGGAGATCCGCCCGTCCTCGCTGGAGGTGGTTCTCCAGCAGGCCCGGGAGGTGGCCCGGGTCGTCGTCGTGGACTGTGCGTTCAACCTCGAGGAGGACGAGGAATTGAGCTTCGACACGGTCGCGCCCCGCCGCAACGGTGCGACGCTGACCGTGCTGGCCGCGGCCGACACAGTCCTCGCCGTCGCCGGAGCCGACCCCGTCGGCCTGCAGCGGCTGGTCCGGGGCCTGGACGAGCTGGCGGAGCGGGTCGCCCCAGCCGACCTGCGGGTCGTGGTCAACCGATTGCGGCGCGGCGCGATCGGCCCCGACCCGCAGGGTCAGATCGCCGCGGCGCTCGAGCGGTTCGCCGGCGTGGTCCCGGTCGCGTACCTGCCCGAGGACCGGGCTGCCTGTGACGCCGGACTGCTGCGCGGCCGGACCGTCCCCGAGGCGGCCCCGGACTCACGGCTGCGCAAGGAGATCGCCGCGCTGGCCCGGGACCTCGCCGCCGACGTGCCGGGTGCGCCGCGCCCGCACCCCGTTCGGCGCAGCTGAGCTTTCGTCAGCCGCGGTCGACGACCCGTTCGCCGATCCACTGCAGGGCGAGCAGGTAGCCGGCGACACCCAGCCCGACCAGCACCCCGTCGACGACCGGCGAGAGGACGCTGACGGTCCGGAACGCCTCACGGGCGTGGATGTTGCTCAGGTGCACCTCGATCGCCGGTGCGGTCCGCAGTGCGACCGCGTCCCGGATCGCGTAGGAGGTGTGCGACCACGCGCCGGCGTTGACCACCACCGGGACGGCGCCGTCGGCCGCCTCGTGCAACCAGCCGATGAACTCCCCCTCGCTGTCGGTCTGCCGGACGTCGACCTCCAGCCCGAGCTGACCGCCGGCGGTGCGGCAGGCCTCGACGAGGGCGGCGTAGGTGGTTGTTCCGTACACCTCCGGCTCGCGGGTGCCGAGGCGGGACATGTTGGGACCGTTGAGCACCAGGACGCGCATGGCGGCAAACCTAACGACTGGCGAACCGGGGCCGTAGGAGTCCCATTAGCGTTCGGCCCGTGCGCGTCCTCGTTCCGGCCACCCTGGCGATGCTCGCCCACGCCGTCGCCACCGGTTCGCTGGACGCTGTGGCCGGGGCCGCGTACGCGGTCACCCCGGCAGCGCGGGAGATGCACACCGACGGCGACACCGAGGAGCTGGAGCTGCTGGCCGCCGAGGTCGCCGCGGCGGCATCGCTGCGTCTGCTGGCTGCGGCCCCTCCCACGACCGTCCCGGCGCGCCGGGTCGTGCTGTCCGTCGACGTGCCGGACGAGCAGGTCGCCATCCCCGCGCCCGGCGCAGGCGGCGACGAGCCGGAGCTGGTGCACCTGGTCGGCCCGGTGCCGATGAAGGCGTTGGCCAGCGCGCATGTCGACGCGGCCTCGACGGCGCCGACGGTGGCGGCGGCGCTGCCGGTCGCGGCCGAGCCGGCGCTGGAGCTCGGGGCGCTGCCCGAGGGTCCGGCCTGGTCGGCGCGGGACGACGTCGAGGCGAGTCCGCTGCTCTGGTACGACCGCACCGAGATCGATGCACTCGTGCAGGAGGCACACACCACATGAGCGATGCTCTCGTCCAGGTCCCCGACCCGGTCAACGAACCCGTCCGCGGCTACGCGCCCGGCTCGCCCGAACGCGAGTCGCTGCGAGCCGAACTCGCCCGTCAGGCCGCGGCCGCACCGGTCGAACTGACCGCGACGATCGGCGGTGAGCAGGTACCCGGTGGCGGGGACCCCTTCGATGTGGTGCTTCCCCACGACCACGCGCACGTGCTCGGCCGGTCCCGGGCGGCGACCGGCGCGCAGGCCCTCGCCGCCGCGGATGCGGCGCGGGCGGCCGCACCCGGGTGGCGGGCGCTGTCCTTCGCCGACCGGGCGGCGGTCCTGCTGCGCGCGGCAGCCCTGCTCTCCGGCCCGTGGCGGGACCGGATGAACGCGGCAACGATGCTCGGCCAGTCCAAGAGCGTCCAGCAGGCGGAGATCGACGCGGCCTGCGAGCTCGCCGACTTCTGGCGGTTCAACGCCGCCTATGCCCGCGACATCCTCGCCGAGCAGCCGGTCGCCAACTCCCCGGGCACGTGGAACCGGTTGGACCACCGGCCGCTGGAGGGCTTCGTGTACGCGGTCAGCCCGTTCAACTTCACCGCGATCGCCGGCAACCTGCCCACCGCCCCGGCGCTGATGGGCAACACCGTCGTGTGGAAGCCGTCGCCCACCCAACAGGCGGCCGCGACGGTCACGATGCGGCTGCTGGAGGCGGCGGGCCTGCCGCCCGGCGTGGTCAACATGCTGCCCGGCGACGGTGCCGACGTGTCGAGAGCGCTGCTCCCGCACCCGGATCTGGCCGGCATCCACTTCACCGGCTCCACCCCGACCTTCCAGACGCTGTGGCGCGAGATCGCCGACAACATCGCCGGGTACCGGTCCTACCCGCGGGTGGTGGGCGAGACCGGCGGCAAGGACTTCGTGCTCGCCCATCCCAGTGCCGACCCGGACGTCCTGGTGACGGCGCTGGTGCTCGGCTCGTTCGAGTACTCCGGGCAGAAGTGCTCGGCCAGCTCGCGGGCCTACGTCCCGCGGACGCTGTGGAACCGGATCCGCGACGACCTCGCCGGCGTGACCGCGGCGCTGTCCGTCGGCGACGTCGCCGATTTCGCGACGTTCACCGGCGCCGTCATCGACGCGCGCGCCTTCGCCAAGCTCGATGCCGCGCTCGCCCGGGCGAAGGCCACCCCGACGATCGAGGTCGTCGCCGGCGGGACCACCGACGACAGCGTCGGCTGGTTCGTCAGGCCCACGGTGGTCACCTGCACCGACCCCGACGACGAGGTCTTCACCACCGAGTACTTCGGCCCGTTCCTGGCGGTGTACGTCTACGACGACGGTGACTTCGAGGCGGTCGCCCGCCGGCTGGAGGAGACCAGCCGCTACGGGCTGACCGGGTCGGTGGTCGCCCGTGACCGCGTGGCACTGGCCTGGGCGACGGAGGCGCTGCGGTTCGCGGCCGGCAACTTCTATCTCAACGACAAGTCGACAGGCGCGGTCGTCGGCCAGCAACCGTTCGGTGGAGCGCGCGCGTCGGGCACCAACGACAAGGCCGGGTCCGCGCAGAACCTGCTGCGGTGGACGTCGACCCGCTCGATCAAGGAGAACCTCGCCCCGCCGACGTCGCACGTCTACCCGCACATGCGCTGACGTGCCGCACCGGCACCCGCACCGTCACGTCGTGCTGGCCGTCGGAACGGTGGGGCAGACGGGGACCTGCGTGTTCGTCTACGGACTCGCCTCCCTCGTCCCGCGGCTGCGCTCCGAGTTCGGCCTCACGCTCGCTCAGACCGGTGCTCTGGTGTCGGCACCGGTCTTCGGACTGCTGCTGACGCTGGTCGCCTGGGGGTTCGTCACCGACCGGTTCGGTGAGCGTGCGGTGCTCGCGACCGGACTGGCCGGTTCCGGAGCAATGCTCTGTCTCGCGCCTACGGTCTCGTCGGCGGTGGGGCTCGGTGCCGTGCTCGCGGTCGCCGGCGCATTCGGGGCGTCGGTCAACGCGGCCAGCGGCCGGGTGGTGCTCGGCTACTACCCGGCGGCGGGTCGGGGCACCGCGATGGGTGTCCGACAGTCGGCGCAGCCGCTCGGCGTCGCGCTCGGTGCCGCGGTGTTCCCGTCACTGGCCGGCGCGGTCGGCGTCGGTCGGGCCCTGCTGTTCCCGGCGGCGATCTGCCTGGTCGCCGCCGCGGTGATCGGCCTTGGTATACCGGACCCGCCGCCGGTCGCCGCGGCCGGGACCACGGCCAGCAGCGGGCCCGGCAGTTCCGCCGGGGCCGTGGCCGGCAGCGCCTCGCCGTACCGGGACGGGCTGCTGGCCCGGGTGCACCTGGCGAGCGCGCTGCTCGTCGTCCCGCAGTTCGCGACGGCGGCGTTCGCGGTCGCCTACCTGGTGTCGGCGCGCGGGTGGACCGACGTCGGCGCCGGGCGGCTGATGGCAATCGTCTCCCTGACCGGCGCGGGGGCCCGCATCGTCGCCGGCCGGTGGTCGGACCGGATCGGCAGCCGGCTGCGCCCGATGCGCGCGGTTGCGGTCGCCACCGCGGGTGCCACGGCGGCGCTGACCGTCGGGGCGGCGACCGGCTGGGCGCCGTTGGCCCTCGGCGCACTCGTCGTCGCCACCGTCACCGCCGCGAGCCCGAACGGCCTGGCGTTCACCGCCGTTGCGGAGCGGGCCGGCTCTGCCTGGGCCGGCCGCGCACTCGGCGTGCAGAACACCGGCCAGAATCTGACCGCCGTCCTCGTCCCGCCGCTGCTGGGCGCGCTCGTCGGGGCCAGCGCGTTCTCGGCCGCGTTCGCGGTTGCCGCGGTCGCGCCGGTGGCAGCTGCGGCGCTGGTCCCGGTCAGCCGCGAGCGCACCCGGCCGACCTGACGTGTCTGGTGCGGACCTGCCTCCCTCCCCGGGCCGACCGATCGCCCGCGGGTAGGCCCGGGCCCGCACACTGGCCGAGTGGTGGGTGATGCCGTCGTCCGGATCGCGGCCGACTCTGCGGCACAGACGATCGGCGGCCTCGTGGTCGAGGCGGTCGACGACGGTGACGCGGACCCGGCGCTGCGCGGTGTGCGGGGGGTCCGGCTGCGCCTGATGCTGCGCAGGGCCCGCCGGGCGGCCGTCGCCGGTCGGCCCGTGGTGCTGGCGGTGTCGGCGGCCTCACCCGTCGGGGGCGGCACCGCACGCCGGTGGCGGACCGGCGCGCTCCGGATCGACGGCGCGGGGGTCGCTTGGCGGCCGGGTCGGACGCGCCGAACGCCCTGGACGCCAGCGCCGGGACTGACCCGGTTCCACGGCCCGGCGGCGGCGCGACGGGTGGTCGGGCCGCGCGGTTGGCCGGTCGTGTCCCTGTCGGTCCCAGGTGAGCCGCCCCAGCTGGTTTCGGCGCCCCCGCCGGTCTTCCGGGTCCTCGTCCGGCTGATGGAACTGGACGTCAGCGGCGTCGACCTTGGCCCCGGCGACTGGTCCGGACCACCGCGGCACCGTCAGCCGCGTCCGTCCCGCTCCGGTCGGCGCAGGGGTACCGACGATGCCGGGACCGGACCGCAGTCCCGGGACTGATCAGCGCCCGGCGGGACCGGTTCGTCAGCGAAGGCCGGCGAGCCAGTCCCGGCCGACCTGCGCCTCCTTGTCCAGGGCGCCGGTGACGGCGGGTGCGGTGGCGTCTTCGATCTTCCGGCCGAACAGCGGCACCGACGCCTTCACCGTTCCGGTGACGGTGTACGAGGTGCCGGTCGCGGTGGCCCGTAGTGCGGTGGTGCCCTCGAGCTTCACCGGGGCGCCGGAGATGGACACCGCGATCGTCCCGGCCCGGTTGCCCTCGGCGTCGGCCGGTCCCCAGTGCTCGACCTCGTCCAGGTCGATCTGGTCCCCGACGAACTTGCGGATGAAGTCCGGCACCTTCGGGGGGAGCACCCGGTGGGTGGTGATCCTCGTGCCGTCGGCCTCGGGGGACAGGTCGATCGTCGAGTCCAGGGAACCGGTCGCGGTCAGCCGGCGCTCGACGAACGCCGGGTCGGTGAACATCGCGTAGACCGCCGCCGGCGGCGCGTCATAGGTGTACTCCCGGTTCAGGTCCATACCGGCCAGTATCGATGCCCCACCTCCGCCCGCCTGCCCGCCCAACCTGACCGATCGACGCCGCGTCAGCAGGGGACTGCGGGCTGTGATCGGCCGATGGCCGGTGTCAACAAGGTCTGCCCGTAGAGCTACCGATCAAGCGTTCCGGCGTGTCAGTGTCCGCGCTGAGCGGGCGCCGGTCTGCCCGGTCTGCCCGGTCTGCCCGCATCGTCGCCAGCGAGGGAGCGCCCATGTCGATCGACGTCGTCGCGACCCGCTCTCCCCTCGGCGCCCCCGATGCGGAGGCGTACATCGGGGCGGAGGTCCGCGCGATCATCCGGGATCGCGGCCTGGACCCGACGAGGGATCTGGCCATCTCGCGCTCGGTCATCGACGGGGTCGTCGGGGATTACCGGGCGCGGATGCTCACGGCCCGGCTGCCTCCGCTGGGGGACGCCGAGGTGGTGGCCCGGCGGCTGTTCGACACCCTGGCCGGACTAGGGCCGTTGCAGCAGTACCTCGACGACCCGTCGGTGGAGGAGATCTGGGTCAACGAGCCGACCAAGGTCTTCATCGCCCGCGGCGGGCGCAACGAGCTGACCACCACCGTGCTCACCGCGGACCTGGTCCGGGACCTGGTCGAGCGGATGCTGAAGCCGACCGGGCGGCGCATCGACCTGTCACACCCGTTCGTGGACGCGACGCTGCCGGACGGCAGCCGGCTGCACGTGGCGATCCCGGATGCGACCCGGCTGCACTGGGCGTTGAACATCCGCAAGTTCGTCGTCCGCGCGCGCCACGTGGAGGACCTGGTCGAGCTCGGCACGCTGCCGGCGGTGGCCGGCCGGTTCCTGGAGGCCGCGGTCGTCGCCGGGTTGAACATCCTGGTGGCCGGCGCGACGCAGGCGGGCAAGACCACGATGCTCAACTGCCTGAGCGCGTCCATCCCGGTGCGGGAACGGGTCATCACCTGCGAGGAGGTTTTCGAGCTCCAGGTCCCGCTGCCCGACGTGGTCGCCCTGCAGACGCGGCAGCCCAGCCTGGAGGGCACGGGGGAGATCACCCTGCGTGCGCTGGTGAAGGAGGCGCTGCGGATGCGGCCGTCGCGCGTCATGGGTTATTTAAATTCACCCCTCCATTTGCGTCAGAGCACTGCTCTCGTCCGATTTCTCGATCATCGCGTCAAGTCCGTTTTGCCATTATGTGTATAACTTGTGTAGTTGCTAAATATTGATTCAGAT